>Ga0210383_10000055_pt1 | contig 127453 bp, 116 predicted proteins | sample IncBWC14OmetaG_FD_160072 | JGI IMG/M metagenome (GOLD analysis project Ga0210383, IMG submission 160072) | Forest soil microbial communities from Barre Woods Harvard Forest LTER site, Petersham, Massachusetts, United States - Inc-BW-C-14-O ...
GGGAAGCCCAGTTGAAACTGGATCGTCTCGTCAATCCCCGGCACGAAGCGATTAGGCTCGGTCTTCGTCTCCTGCGCCGTTACCCACACCGGCTCTTCGCCCACCATATACCGGGCGCCGTTGACAGAATAAATACCGATGTCCATCATGGCGCCGCCGCCGGCCAGCTTCGGATCACGCCTCCATTGATGGGGGTCGCCGCTGACAAAGCCCGACAACCCCTGGAAGAACCGGATCTTCCCGAACTCCCCGGCTTTCCGCATCCGGATCACCTCCAGCGTCTTTGGCTCGAAATGCATCCGGTACCCCACCAGCAATTTCACCCCCGCGGCCTTGCAGGCGTCGACCATCTCCTGCGCCTCCTGCGGACTGATCGCCATGGGCTTCTCACAGATGACCTGCTTCCCCGCCCGGGCGGCACGGATCACAAAGTCCTTGTGCGTCGCGTTAGGCGTGATGACATAGACCGCGTCAATATCGGGATTGTCTTTGATCTGGTCCATGGTTTGGTAGTTATAGCAATTCCGGCTGGGGATATTGTACTTGCTCTGCCAGACCGGGAGCTTGGAAGCTGTGCCGCTGATAGCGCCCACCAGTTTGGCCTTCCGACAGGCCTGCATCGCATCGGCCACGCGAGTGCCATAGCTGCCCAGCCCCAGGATCGCCACTCTCAGCATCGGTCCGTTCTCCGCCGAAGGCGAATTCGCGCATCCGGCGATCAAAGTGCCGGGAGCGGCGGTAAGTACAAAGGCGGATCCGGTAAGTTTCTGCAGGAAGTCGCGGCGTGATGGCATAACGGAAGTTTTAGTCCCCTAATTTCCGTCTTTTTGGCGGTTGACCGGCGAAAAAAAAATTTTGCCGGCGCGAGGCCTATTTGTTTTTTTCGAGCACCAGGACGATCTTATTAAAATCGGCGGACGCATTGATAACTTTTTTAAAGTCTTCGTATTCCGCCAGGGGGTAATTCACGCGGCGGTACTGTTCCATCACATGCACTTTCAACCGGTTTCCATCGAGTTTGTATTCCGAAGAGAATCCCATCGTGACCTGGCCGTTTTCCGTATAATCGCCGTGGATGGTCAGGTCATCAGGGTTCTTGACGGTATAGCCTTCAGGGATGACCAGTTCGATCGTCCTTTCCAGCGAGTGCGGAAAAGGGAGCATGATCGGGAATTGTCTTGGCTTCTCCTGGTACATTTCTGTCTGGGGCCCGATGATCTCGCCGATTTTGACCAGGACCTTGTTGCCGGCATTTTCCAGCAATTCGCTTGCCTTTACCGTGGCCTCCAGCGTGAACGGCTTGTTTTCGCCATAACTTTCGAAATCGGCATTCTCGATCTTGCTGGATACAATGTTCTCCGAGTTGGTGCCAAATTTGACCAGGTCTTTCAGAAACTGGTGTTGTTCTTCCGCGTTGCCCAGCGTGAACCCTTCCCGGTAGCCGAATGCGTTATACCCTGCGTAGCGCTGCTTCATATCCACCAGCAGCGTATCCATAGCGGGATTCAGTTGGAGCGTCGCGTCGATCCTGCTGTAGTTTTCACTGTAATCCTCCAGCTGGACGGGCTTGATCTCGGCAATCGCGGTTGTGAACGACCCGATCGTGGTTGTTTTGCAGAACAGCGCGTCGTGCGCGCCCCAGTAAGGATCGATCCAGGGATATCGGGCGCCGGGTTCGGTCGGGGCCAGGAATTTCTTTTCCGCAGGGAAGAAGACCAAGAACTCGGTAGCGCTGTTCCAGTTCTCGAACGCCCGGTCGATCACCGCGTCATTCCGGTCGCAGGTCAGCACAACCTCCGATTCGACGCCCAGCTCCTTGAACAGCGCTTCATAGAGCCGCACGATCCCCCGGCTGCTGGCGATGCCATTCTTCACGATCCACTCGAGATTCTCGGCGTTGTCGTCGGTGATATCGTCCCGCGTGGCAAATTTCTTTTTGACATAATTTTCGACGGCGGCGATCTTCCCGGGTTCATCGCCCAGCTTGTCCCACCCATTGTGCCGGACCAGCTCTTCCGTCCGCTTCGTCTCCCCGCCGGTGAAGGTGGCATCCATGCTATAGATCCGTTTGGCCAGCTCGTTCCAGGTGAACAGCCGGGCCTTTCCCTCGCTCACCGCCGAATTATAGGCCAGCTTATATTCTATCCGTTCCAGGTTGGCCTGGTAAGCGGCATATTTCTCCTTCTCTGCGCCACGGACATCCCGGAGCGTGGCGGCCGCTATTCTTTTCCCGGCGAGCACCGTATCCTGTGGTGCAATCTCGCAGTTGTATCCTTTCAGTTCGAAGCGCAGCCGCTCGGGCGTGAGGATCTCCAGCTCCGCACGCAGCACAGGAAAGCCGTTTTGGATCTGCTCCCGGCCAAAAAAGGTCGCCGATCGTTTGAACGTATAATAGTACTCCACCTCACATCCCTTCTCCAGACCCTCCATGGCGAAGATCTTGTATAGATTGCCGTCTTCCTCCTTGAGGTCTTTGATATTCTTCCGGTCCACCTCAATGATCTTTCCGCCGGGCAGGATGGTCCTTGCCTTGATATCCACGATATCGCTGTTGTCCGAGACCCCGAGGTAGATCTTGTTGAAGGCCTCTATTCCCTGGTCGTCATTGACGCGGACGATCCGGTGTAGGGTCCGGTAAAGGCTTATCTCGCCTTTGGCTTCATCGACGTATTCCATGCGCCGCTCGTCCAGCAGGATCACCGCCGATTCACCGGTATACCGCGGATCGACGGAATGCATGACCGGTTTGAGATCCCATTGTTCCAGGGTGATGGGCGGCTGTACAGCGGGCGGGGTCGGCGCCGGCTGCGGTGACTGGGCGGTTACGGTTGTCAGGGGGAAAATCAACAAAATCAGAATTTTCTTCATGGTGGGGTCTGTATTTTTTTATGGTGGAGCCTTTATTTTTTTGATAAGCTGACCGTTTCTTTATAGAGCGGGATAAGGTTCTCGAGCACCTTGTTCCAGTCGGCAAACTGATCGGGCTGGAGCATCAGCCGGTCGTTGTCGAACTCCTGGGTCAGGATCAGCAGATTGCCCTGCTGTTCGTAGTGCAGATCGAAACCCCAAACCGGGTTGTGATAGGACTTGCCCTGCGGAAGATAGCTGACCTGATAGCCGTCTGGGATCCGGAGCGCAATGACGTAACGCCGTTCATTCCGGAAGTCGTAGGCGATGGGGGATTGCCGTTTTGGATAGTCGATCTCCTCGTGCAAATAGAACTTGAACAGATTGAGATTCACATACCAGTCGTTGCCAATCCGCCTGGCATAGTCCGGGAGATGGAAACTGGCTGTCATCCCGATGTGCCCCTTGTCTTTCAGATCAACCACCCGAAAACTGTCCAGGTTGAACTTATTGGAGCCGCGATGGAAACGGTCCTTCATGAATCCAAGGTAGTCCTTCGCATTGGTGTAGGTCAACTCACCTTCCAGCCGCATTGCGGCATACCCGTGCAGGTCCTGGGTGATCTTTCCCTGAAGCCCGTTGTCGGTCAGCTCCAGGTAGGTCGAGTCGGTCTGACGGTTGGTCTCTTTGGACACGACCGGTACCGTTAATATCTTATAGGTGCTGTCGTCGATGGCTACCATGGCCTCCTTATCCTGGATGAATTCGGTGGGCATCCCGAAAACACAGAAAGGGTCTGTGCCGTCAAGGAAAATATACTGGCCGTTCAGCAGCACCGTACAGATCATGTGATTGTCGCAGATCGGGGTGGGTGTCTCCGCATAGGTATAGGGCAGGTCGCGGGTACCGACCCAGGTATAAAAAGCGGAGATGTGCGCCGCCCTCAGCATCGTGGTCAGGATGCTGCTCATGTCTTTACAGTCACCGAACCGGCGGCTACAGACCAGATTGGCATCCCGCGGCACGAAGCCTTCCATGCCCTGCTCAAAAGCGATGTATTTGATGTTGTTTTGCACCCAGCCATAGATCCGCCTCGTCTTCTCTTCCGGCATTGAAGCGCCGGCGGTCAGCGAATCCACCAGCCGCTGCATATCGGCGCCGACCGTCTTGTTGATGTCTTTGAGGAACCCCCGATCGAGCCGGTAGAGGTCATCCGGTCCCGACAGATAATTGATCGTCTGACCATTCTCGTCGGTATATTTCTCAATGAAGAAGATCACCTTCGTGCTATACCAGTCCGCGTCGGGCGCATCCGCATAGGGCTTCTCGGCGTCCAGGTCTTTCGCCTGGAAAATATACGTGATCTCGCCGTGCCGCTCTTCGCGGGTGAACTGGATCTTGCCCGCATTCGTGCCCTTGATCAGGTACCGCAGGGACATGTCCCGGGGGAAGGTGATCTTCAGCTGCGAATGGATGACAGGCAGACTGCGCGTGAAATAGAACGGGGACAGCAGGTGCGGGTCCTTGTGCACGATAGACAATTCCAGGTTTCCGATCGCGCCGGCCGAAATATCGGGGAAATCAAAGGTTGTCTCCTTCACATCATCATAGAAGACACCCGATGACTTACTGTCGGTCGTTGTATAGTTGGCGACCTTTATTTTCTTGTCGGCCGCCGTGCGGGTATATGCCGCATATTGCTGTAATTCGTGAAAGCTGCTGTGCGTGAATCCATATTTACTGAAATAAGCCCCCGAATTGGCAGAAAGGTAAATGATCTGATGCGTCTCGTCGCTTTGGACGACCGGCTGGCCGTTCTGCAGACTGATCCGGTAATTGGTGGAATGCTCGAGCATGGCCGCATTCTCACCCGGGAACTTCTGCTGGATCTCCGCCAGGTTCTGGGGGTAGCCCCGGTAGAATAAGGCTATGACGATCAACGATAGAAGGATTCGTTTCATTTTACAGATAATAGGGTTCCATAATGATAAACCTCTGTTTGCTTGAGTTTGCCCTGGTCATCATAGTATCGGATGAGGCCATGCGGCGAGCCGTCGTAATAGGTTCCGGATTCGGTCACGCTCCCTTTTTCATTGTATTCGGTATAGTCGCCGTGTAAATTACCGTTAACATAGAAATACTCCGCCTCCGTTTGTCCATTGCTGTAATAAAGTGTATAGGCGCCGTCTGACGTGCCGTTTTTCTCATTATAGGACGCTTTCAGGCGGCCGTTGGTATAATAAATTTTTACGGTCCCTGTCAACAACCCATCCTTGTATTCCATTTCAGCGGATGTATTGCCATTCGGGAAGAAGGTTTTCATTTTCAAGGCCTGAGCCACGATCGGGATAGGAGGCAGCCGCTTACCACTTTTGTCCAGGTAAGTATAGGTGACCGGTATATTGTTTTTTAGCATGACCTCATATAGAAGTGTTCCGTCGGGATCATACCGGGTAAACGGCCCCGTTTGAACATCATCCTGGTACGTGATCTCATATTCGACGCGGCCATTCTCGAAATAACGGGTATTTTTTCCATTCAGCTTCCCTTCCGCATATTCTTCTGTAAACTTGAGCTTGCCGTCGGGGAAATAATATTTCCAGGTCCCGTTCTTATTGCCGTAGTGGTACCGGCCCTCCGTGTTCAGGACGCCTGAATGGGAGTAGCCGCGATATTCGCCGTCGAGCTGGCCACGGACATAGGTTTCCTCCTCCAGCTTCTTCCCGTCGTAAAAATAGATGTGATACGGGCCATCCAGTTTTCCCCGCGTATACTGCCCTTCGACGTGAGGCCGGCCGTCGGCGTAGGTCGTCAGCAACTTGCCCGTCCCGGCGGGGAAATGCAAGTGCGCCGAGACCCTGCCAGTCGTGTCGAACTGGGTTAGTTCCCATATCCACCCTCGCTTGTAAAGGGTTTCCTGGCTCCTTTTACCGTTGGGTTGATAGGTCTCCTGGTAACCGTTAACTACCCCGTCGGAATAGTAAACACTGTCCGTTATAGCGCCCAGGTCGTTATAGGCCACCCAGAGGCCACACGGATCACCATCCATTTGCCAGCCTTGTTCCCGGGTTTTGCCGTTTGCATAATGGGTCCGGTAAAGACCGTTCATTTTCCCGCGGGCATAGTCGATCTCGCTTTTCGGAGCGCCGTCGGGATACCAGGCCAGGGTTACGCCGTTCTGACTTCCGTAAAGGTAATTATCCTCCTCCTGAACCTTCCCCGAAGGGAAGTAGAAGGTCTCTTTGCCCGTAAGATTGTCGTCGGCGTCATATCGGATGTCCGCTTTGCGGGACCCATCCGGATAGTATTGTGTCACGTCGATCCGGCCGCCGGTTCGGGTGGACCCACCTGAGGGCTTGCCTCCCTTGTCAAAATAGGATGTCCGCTGGAGCAGCCCCTTTTCATACTGGTAGAGGGCATATTGCTTTCCGTCATCATCATAATAATGGGTTTCGCCTTCAAGTTTTCCATGACGAGACGTAGAAGTGTAGCTGACTGTTCCGTTCTCGTTGTAGTCCTTCTCGTCCCCCTCCAGTTTCCCATTCGCCAGATTTTGTTCCGTCTTTAGCTGGCCATTGGAATAGTACGTCTTCCAGACGCCGACCTGATCCCCTTTGTTATAATTGCCCTGCATTTCGATCCGGCCATTCTCATAATATTTGGTGTAAAGGGCCGCCACCTTTCCGTTCTCAAAAGTGTATTCGCTCTCCAATTTTCCGCTCTGATACCAGGTCTTCACCTGACCATTCAGCTCGCCGGCGGAATAATATTCCGTATAGCTGGTATCCCCGTTACTGAAAAACCCCACCTTGACGCCGTCCTCCTTGTCCGCTTTGTAATGCGTGGTCGCATTCGGTGTACCCACCAGATAATAAGAAATAGACTCTCCATCTGCCAGGTCACCCTGGTACCTCGTGCGGCTCGACATTGTTCCATCCGGGAAATACCAGGTGCAGATATCGGTCTGAAGGCCGCCCGCGAATTGTACCCTTGACCGGATCGCGCCGTCAAAAAAGTAATAGGTCCAGGGTCCGTCCCGATCTCCATGGTCATTGTAAAGACCTCTCGCCCGGATATTCCCCTTGCTGTAATAGAATTCCCAGGGGCCTATGAATTTATCATCTTTTTTTCGATAAAACCCGTGGCCATCCAGTTTTCCATGACTGTACGTCCAGATCCGGCTTACCGTATCCCGGCGGGTGAACTTGAGTTCGCGGGTTTCCCGGATCTGGTTGAAATAGGTCACGATCGTATCTATAAAGGCGGACATTTCCTTCTTATTCCGTTTCCGGTTGGCTTCCAGGACGGGGATATCCAAACCGGAGAAGGCCTGATTGATAAAAAACTGGAATTGCTGGCGATCGAAGCAGGCTTTGAAGTGCGGAATATAGTATTGCAAATAGAAGTCGCTGTCCGCGGGATCGTATTGCATCTTTTCAAAAACAACCTGGATCTGCCGCAGGATCGGATCATCCGGCTGAATCGTCAGCTTGTACTTGTCGTCCAACGCGATCTTGGATTGCACGATCTGTTCCAGCAGCTGATAGGCTTCCGACGGCTGTTCCTTCCTGTTGTTCAGGAAATCCTGAATAAAGTCGCTATTGTTCGCGATGGATTTCAGCATGTTGACGCAGTTGTTATGGAACCCGCCGTCGGGGTCCACCAGTAGATAGCCCAGGAAACACAGCATCGCCGGTATCAGCTTACCCTGGTTCAGCGCACACATGCCCAACTTGAAATGAGAGCCGTACGAATACGGGTCCATGAGCAGTGTCTGTTGGAAAACGGCTTCAGCCTCTGCATATCGCTTTAGTTTGAACAGCATCGTCCCTTTATTCATATAAAGCAGGGAATAGCCCGGATAGAGACGGATGGCCGAATCGAATATTCCCATTGCCCTGAGGGTTTCGCCCGCCGCATCGACCGAGTTGCCATACTGGTTGAGCAGGAGCGGCTCCTGTTCCGGATCCGAGTGCAGGGACAATGCCAGCTGATTGTAGTAGAGCGATTTCACATATTGGCTGTCATCATAGTAACAAAGACCGATATTGTATAGCGCTTTTACGTAATTCGTATCATTCCGGTTGATTTGGCCCAGGACGTCGATCGCCTGCCGGTAGATGCCCGAGTCATACAGCGCGACCCCGCTATCCAACAGGATACCGGAGGGGATAAAGGGCTTGTTGTCCTGGCCGGCGACAGTCTGCCGGGTTGCTGCCGCCAACAACAAAAGCAAAATGGTTAGGAGTCGTTTCATACGTGTTTCGTAAGTCTAATTTAAAATCTATTCCATTAATAACGTATACTTGCGCTTGAAAATATATCCAATGTCGACTTGGGAAGAACATTTTTCGCTGAAAGAATACAATACCTTCCGGATAGCCGCCAAAGCCCGTTATTTTGCGCGGTTTACCGGCACCGATGAGCTGGCTGCGCTGCTGGAGACGACCCCCGCTTCGCCCATCGTGCTCGGCGGTGGCAGCAATATCCTCCTGACCGGTGATATCGACGGCTGGGTACTGCTCAACGGGATCAGGGGCATCGATCTGGTGGATGAGGACGATCGTTATTTCTACGTAACGGCCGGGGCGGGGGAGAACTGGAATAGTTTTGTCGAATATTGCCTCGACCGGGGATGGGCGGGCGTCGAGAATCTTTCCCTTATTCCCGGCAGCATCGGGGCGGCGCCCATGCAAAATATCGGCGCCTATGGGGTGGAGCTGAAGGAGGTCTTTCATGAACTCGAAGCATGGGATTTGCAAGACGGCAAAGTCAGGATGTTTACGGTCAACGACTGCCGGTTCGGTTATCGCGAAAGCATATTCAAACGGGAATATAAAGGCCGGTTCATCATCCTTAGCGTTACTCTACGGCTCAATCGCGACCCGGATTTTCATACTGAATATGGCGCGATCCGCGAAGAGTTGGAGAAAATGAATGTCCACGAGCTGAGTATCCGCGCCATTTCGGAGGCCGTTATCCATATCCGGACTGCCCGACTTCCCGACCCCGCGATCATCGGCAATGCCGGCAGTTTTTTTAAGAACCCGATCCTCCCCAACGATCAATTCGCCGCACTCAAAGCCCGCTTCCCGGGTATCATCGGCTATCCCGATCCTGCGGACGACGTGACCAAGGTGGCGGCGGGCTGGCTCATCGAACAATGCGGCTGGAAGGGTTACCGACGCGGCGATGCCGGCGTCCATGAGCGGCAGGCGCTGGTTCTCGTCAATTATGGCAGGGCAACCGGGCGGGAGATCTACGATCTCAGTGAAGACATCGTCCGCAGCGTGGAGCAGAAATTTGGCATCACCCTCGACCGGGAGGTCAATATTATCTGATGCGGGACCAGAAAATATATTTCCCAGCCCTTGACACCCTACGCGCGATCGCGATGGGGATGGTTTTTGCTTCACATCTGGGTCCGGTGGCGGCTACGGTCGGCGTCTCGGCCATTTGGACGGCGCCTGCCACGATCGGTCGCGCGGGCATGGTCCTCTTCTTTGTCCTCAGCGGCTTTCTGATCACCTATCTGCTGCTGGCGGAACAGGAAGACCGTTACCGGATGGACATCCCGCGGTTCTATATGCGTCGCATCCTGCGCATCTGGCCCTTGTATTTTATTATCATCGGGATTTGCCAGTTCCTCATCCCGATCAAGGGCCTTTGGGGGCTTGACAGCATCTATAGCGTGACCGCGCCGAATTTCCGGGTGGCGTCCCTCTACTATCTGTTGATTTTGCCCAACCTGGCCTTCCTGACGGTTTGGCCGGTCAACCCGTTGCTGGGATTTACCTGGAGCATCGGGGTGGAGGAGCAGTTCTATCTCATCTGGCCCCTGGTCCTGAAGCTGGGACGCCGCCACCTGGAAGCCATCTGTATCGTAATCATCGCGCTCGTGGTCTGGTCGGCCTGGGCCCATATCCCTAAGATCAGTGCGATCATCTACTGGTCCAAGATGGGATTTTTTGCATTGGGCGGGCTGGTCGCTTTTTTACGGGCGAAGCGGCCGGCAATCGTAAAGGCGTTGTCCCCGCGTGCCACGCAGGTGGTGGCCATGCTCCTGGCGGTTGCCACAATAGCCGCAGGAGGCACGATTGCAGGCGGGTGGGGCACCGCACTGTTGTTCGCGTTAATCATCCTGCATGCGACCCTGCCTCGCACGATGATCGGCCGCCTCCGGTTTCGCTGGCTGAGATATCTTGGCCGTATCAGCTACGGGATGTACATTTTCCATGTGTTGGTGATCACTTTAGTCGCCCGGGCGGGAGCGCATGCGGCGATTGCTCCCTGGCTGCTGGCGCTGCTGGCTTTTGCCGCTACCGTGATTGTGGCAACCCTTTCCTGGTATGGGATTGAAAGACCCTTCCTTCGGTTGAGACGCCGGTTCGGTTCGAGGGCGACTAATTAAAATCTTCTCCCTCCTCCTCCTCATCATTGCCGAAGCTGGTGCCGGAGGACCCGAGGTTTACCATCGAACCGATCAGGTCCTTGAATTCGATCTTCCCTTCCACTACCTTCTTGCTGATTAGCGAATAGGCGGCCAGACCGTGGAGGACGAATTCCATCAGGAGGGCGGCTTCGCGTTCATTGGTGTGTTTGAAGTATTTCTTGACCAGCGCGTGGAGCCCGTCCACTTTGTACAGCTGCTGGATCTTTTCGGAATCGGGGGTGTTAAAGAACAGGTTTAGATGATTGCCCTTGTCAAACCAGTGCGTGACGGCCCGGAACGGATTCTCATCCCGCGTGTCCGCTTTCCGCTTCTTGAGCTGGTCGGGGTTGGGGAAGTAATTGATGAACTGGGAGCGGAACGCCTTTTCCAGCAGGTTGAATGCCACCTGGTAGGGCCCTTCCTGCTCGCCCTCGTAGACCAGCTCGATCTTGCCGGTGATGGAAGGAACGATCCCGATCAGATCGCTCATCCAGATCTGGGTCTGGCGTTCGCCGTTCAGGATCGCGCGCCGCTCCGCGGCGCTGACGGCATTCTCGAAGGCGGCGATCGTCAACCGGGCCGAAACCCCACTCTTCTTGTCGACGTATTCGCTGGACCGCGCCTCGAAGGATACCTGTTCGATCAGTCTTTTAACGAGGTCGCTGACGAGCACGACCCCTTTCTGCTCCTCATGGATGTCGGCTTCCTGCTCGGTGATGGCCAGCGCCGTCTCGAGACTTTTGGGGTAATGGGTGAGGATCTGGCTTTCGATCCGGTCCTTCAGCGGGGTGACGATGGATCCGCGGTTCGTATAGTCTTCGGGGTTAGCCGTGAAGACGAACAGCATATCGAGCGGCATGCGCAGCTTGAAGCCGCGGATTTGGATGTCGCCTTCCTCCAGGATATTGAAAAGCGAGACCTGGATGCGCGCTTGCAGATCAGGGATTTCGTTGATAACAAAAATGCCCCGATTGCTCTTGGGAATGATTCCGAAATGGAGGACCTGTTCGTCGGCGAAATTAAGTCGCAGATTGGCGGCTTTGATCGGGTCAATATCACCGATAAGGTCCGCGACGCTTACGTCGGGCGTTGCAAGCTTCTCGCCATACCGGTCACCGCGGTGCAGCCAACTCACAGGTGTGTCATCCCCCCGGGCGGCAACGAGGTCCCGCGCAAATTTTGAAATGGGTGCGAAAGGGTCGTCATTGACCTCACTTCCGGTCACATAAGGGATATATTCATCCAGCAGCTCCACCATCTGTCGGGCCATCCGCGTTTTGGCCTGCCCGCGAAGACCGAGGAAAAGGATATTATGCCGGGATAGCAACGCCCGCTCGGTGTCGGGGATTACGGAATCTTCATAACCCAGGATGCCGGGAAAGGTCGTTTCCTTGTTCCTGAGTTTGTGGATAAGGTTGACACGAATTTCCTCTTTTACGGATTTTTTGCGGTAACCTGCTTTTTTTAGTTCTCCGAGTGTATTAATTTTTGGAATGTTCATTTGCACGCTTTAGGATTTCAATTTTCTCAATAGACCGTCTTGCGCTTACCGCTTTCAAAATCCCGGAAGATAAAACTGCCCAACCGGTCGAGGGAAGCAAAAAAGGCCTTTCCATTGTTCGTTTCGGTAAATTCATTGACGAACCGCTGCAGGTAAGGGTCGCTGGCGATCATGAAGGTTGTGATCGGGATCTTCAGCTTCTTGCACTGTGCGGCCAGGTTCAGGCAACGGCTGGTGATCTTGCGATCCAGACCGAAGCTGTTCTTATAATAACGCTTGCCCACTTTCAGACAGGTTGGCTTGCCATCGGTGATCATGAAAATCTGCTTGTTTGCATTCCGCCGCCGCCGCAGAATATCCATCGCCAGCTCGAGACCCGCCACGGTATTGGTGTGATAGGGGCCTACCTGCAGGTAAGGGAGGTCCTTGATCTCCACCGGCCAGGCATCATTGCCGAATACGACGATGTCCAATGTGTCCTTCGGGTACTTGGTTGTGATCAGTTCGCTCAGGGCCATCGCCACCTTCTTGGCCGGGGTGATCCGGTCTTCACCATAGAGGATCATGGAGTGACTGATATCGATCATCAGCACCGTCGACGTCTGTGATTTGTAATCGGTCTCGCGGATCTTCAGGTCATCCTCCTGCATATTGAACGAATCAATGCCGTGATTGATCTGCGCATTACGGATCGACTCGGTGAAGTCGATCTGCTCCAACTGGTCGCCGAACCGGAAAGGCCGTGTCTCGGGGTTGATCTCATCGCCCGCGCCGGGTTTGAACGTATTGTGATTCCCCTGCTTTGTCTTCTTCAGCTTCCCGAAGATCTCTTCGAGGGACCGTCGCCGGATGCCCTGCTCGGTCTTTGGAGTGATCCTGATCTCTCCCGTTTGTTTGTTGTCGTCGATATATCCTTTCTCTTTCAGCTCATCGATAAAATCGCCCATCCCATATTCATCATCCGTCAGCTGGTACTCCTTGTCCAGCTGGTTCATCCATTGCAGCGCTTCCCCGACGTCTCCATTTGTATAGCTGAGCAGCTGCATGAAGATATCCAGTAGCTGGTCGAACTTCTCCCTGCTTTCTTCGTCGGGATCATATCTTTTAAAATGAAAACCGATCATGTTGGTAAGTTACTAAAAAAACAGTCCCCAATTTGGGAACTGTTCCCGATATAAATATTTCCTTTAATAGCAACAAATCGGGCGGGGTTTTGTTTGGTCTTATTTCGGGGGTCCGACAACTCCTGAGGGTGGTGGCGGCGCTTTGCCGAATTGCTTGCTCCACTGGCCGATCTCCTGCAGCATCCGGTACGCGTCCAGGATATCTTCCAGAAAATATTGCTGCTGCTCGCTGAGGTTCCCGCCCTTCCCATCCTTAAACATCTTCGCATTGATGTCCAGCTGGTCATTCGGCTGGCTTTCACCAAGGGAATTGTAATACCGAAGCTGCTGCTCCAGGTCCTTTCGGATTGAAGCCGCCACCTTGGTCGCCAGTTTCCAATCGTTCGACTGATAACAGGCCAGAAGGAAACTCATCGAAACACGGATCTGCTCATTCTCGCGGCTGGTCATCCCATACGGGAAATTCGATTCGAGCACGTGCTGATCGAAATGCTCCAGCAGGTTCCTGGCAGAATCCAGTTTGCCTTCGTCGATCAGGCTTGACGCAAGCTGTGCATGTGCTGCCCGCAGCGTATTGAGATGCCGTCTGTTCTCTTCATCATAATATACCCCGGGAATATTGGCGTTGCCGTACCCGAATTTCGTCATCATGGTGGTATAGGCGAAGTCATTATTATAGTCGCCGTTGGGATTCTTTGGCTCAACGGGTACCAGCTGGCCGGCGAGACCGTTTTGGCGCACATATTTTGCGATACCCAGGGCCTCGATCTCGTAGGTAGAGTTGAAGCAGATCGGCCGCTGCCATTTATTGGCGGCGATGATCGCCAGTACGGCCCACTCGTTCTTGAGCAGGAAATTCTTGTCCTTCCCGATATCGATATGCAGCTCGCTGACCACGCTGTCGCCCGGGTTGACCGTGCCATTCGCCCGAACGACGCTCGCATCTACCGGGACCGCTAAATGCCGGACCGGCAGGAAGTTGTATTGCAGACCGTCGTCACCCTGCGTCGTATACTTGGGGTCATCGCTGCCTACGACATCCTTGAACATTGTATAGGCATCGTAATACTTGCTCTGGTCGAATCCGGGGATCGGGTTCACAAAAATCGCATCGCGGGTAGTGCCCTGGATCTGCTCCGGCGTGAACAGCACATCAAAAGGTGCGCTTTCGTTGACTTTATACCGCAGCTGGTTAATATACCAGGATTCTCCAAAGAGGCTGTAGTTCACGACCCGGACATCCGGCCGGATCCCCTCCACTTCCTGTGCATACCAGAGGGGATAGGTGTCGTTGTCACCGAACGCGAACAGAAGCGCATTTTTCGGACAGCTTTCCAGGTAGTCCTTGCCGATGTCCCGCGGTAATGTTTTGTGGCTGCGGTCATGATCGTCCCATTCCTGGCTGCCCATCAGCACCGGCACCGCCAGAAAGCAAAGCCCCGCGGCGGTATATCCGGCCAGTTCGGCGCTGCCTTTAAAGGCAAGCTTTCCCAACCACTCCTCCACCTTGATGACCCCCAACCCGATCCAGATCGCAAACGCATAACAGGCGCCTGCAAAAGCATAGTCCCTTTCGCGGGGCTGCCAGCCGGCCTGGTTGAGATAGATGACGATCGCGAAGCCGGTGAAGAAAAACAGCAGTAGGGTGACCAGGAAGTCCCTGCGGTTACGGTTTGCCTGCAGGAAGAGACCGATCAGGCCCAGGATGACCGGCAACAGGAACATCCGGTTATAGGATTTGTTGTTGGTATGAATGCTGTCCGGCAGCTGGCTTTGGTCGGTCTTCAGCAACCAGTTGTCGAGAAACGGGATGCCCGTGATCGCATTGCCGTCCCGGATATTGCCAAAGCCCTGCACGTCGTTCTGTTTGCCCGAATAGTTCCAGAAAAAATATCGCAGGAACATTTCCCAGTTCTGATAACCGATAAAGTATTTGATGTTATCGAGCATCGTCGGGTTGTCCCCTTGTTCCATGCCCGCAAAAGTTAGATAGGCCGCGCGCTGGCCCCGGTCATTGCCGGGATCCCACATCCTCGGGAAGAGATGGGACGAATTCGTATGTACCCAGTCCTGCGCTTCGATCCTCCCGGCCACCTCATATTTCTCCTTTCCTTTTACATACAACGGACCGGCGTCGACCCGCGGCGCCGCGTCCTCGAAATCCGGTCCGTACAGGATCGGCCAGTCGCCATACTGTTCGCGGCTAAGATAGCCTTCGAGGGCAACCGGATTGTCGACATTATACATGTCCACGCCGGGATCGGCATTGCTTCGGATCATCGTGGTGAAATAGGTGGAGTAGCCCAGCAGCATGAAGCCTGCGCACCAGACGGACATTTTGAGATAATACCATCGCTTCCGTACCGCCCACCGGTTGATGGATACCAGCACGGCCGTCAGTACCACGAAAAAGAATCCGAACCCTACAAAGAAGGGCAAATTCATTGAATTGACAAAGAAGACGTCAAAAACCATCGCGCCCTTGATCGTATACTGGATCACGAATTTCTGAACGATGCCGGTAATGGCGCAGCCGATCACAAAGGCGATGATCGTTCCCAGGGTGGTCGGCTTGTAACGCCGGAAATAATACACCATCACGATGGCCGGGATGGTCAGCAGGTTCAGCAGATGGACCCCGATGGAAAGCCCCATCATGTAGAAGATAAAGATGATCCACCGGTCCGCTCCGGGCTTGTCGGCCTGCCGTTCCCATTTGAGGATCGCCCAGAAGACCAGGGCGGTGAAAAAGGCGGAAGAAGCGTACACTTCCCCCTCCACCGCGCTGTACCAGAACGAATCGGTAAATGCATAGGCCAGCGCGCCCACCACCCCGCAAGCCATGATCGTGAAGACCTGCGGGCGGTTCGGCTCGGCTTTGTAATTGTCCTTCTGCACGATGCGCCGGGCGAAATGGGTGATGGACCAGAAGAGGAAAAGGATCGAAAGACCGCTGGCAATCGCGCTCATGAAGTTGACCGCCCGTGCCGCGGTATGCGGGCTATCACCGAACAGGATGATGAAGAAGCGGCCCATTAGCACAAATAACGGCGCGCCGGGCGGGTGGGGGATCTGGATCTTATAGCAGCTGGAGATGAATTCTCCGCAATCCCAGAAGCTGCCCGTCGCTTCCGCGGTCATCACAAAGACGGTACAGGCGGCCAATCCGACGATCCAGCCCACGATATTGTTCACACGATTAAACTTCATAGTATCGCTCATTTTAACTATTCAAAATAAACCCGTACGGTTTGATAGAAGAGCCGGCTCTGGAGATATTGGTTCTGCGACTGCTCGGTATAATCTGTTAGCCCAAAAAGCCCTGCCGCATTCCCCTTCTGGATCGCGATCTCCAAATAACCCGCCGAATTGAAAAGCGCCAGCTTTTCGCCGTCGCTAACGTCCGCATACGTCTCGCTGATGCGCTCGATCACTTCGTCCCGCTTAAAGACGATCCTGAACCCCCTTCCTTTCCTCCGCTCTTCAAATTCCTCCCGCGTGATATTGACGATCACGTTCTCAAAGTGATCGATAAAGATGATCTGGCCTTCGATCCAGTTGTCGCCAAATACGGGCCGCAGGTGGTTCTTCTCCACAATAGCGACATCCGGGATGCCGATCCCCATCAGGCTGCCGCCCGTCACCAGTTCCTGGATCGCCTGCGCCATCACCCGGACACAATGCAAGGTATTTTTGACCGCGTTCTTTTCCAGCGGCAGTCCGATCACCATTTCGGGCCGGCCTTCGAGGATCATGGTCAGTAGTCCGTTGTCCGCACAGAGAAGATACTGGTCCTTGTGAAAGGCCAATAGCAACTGTTCGGGTTTCTTCTCAAAGAGATTGACGAGGATCAGGTGATAAGTGAAAGGAGGAAAGTGCCGGATGGCATTCCGGCAGACATAAGCGGCCTGCGGATAATTGAACGGTGACAGTGTATGGCTTATGTCGAGGATTTGGAACCCGGGATTAACCTGCATCAACTGGCCTTTGACGGCCCCAACCAGATAGTCTTTTTGGCCGATATCCGATGTGAGGGTAATTAGGGCCATCGTGGTTATTTGACAAACTCCCCTTTTCGGTTATAGTAATGTCGATACGTTAATCGGTCAGCGAGCGCGGGTGCGACTTTGTTGATCAGGACGGTCACCTTTCCGAGGAAAGTCAGTACGACCGTTCTTCTCCGTCGGCCAATAGCACGGATGATGTGACGGGCGCATTCGGCCGCGGACATCAGCGTTCCTTCGTTGAGGACGCTTTCCCCCCTGGCACGCCCATGCTCGTCGAGCGCCGCCGTTCGGATATTTGACGCCGTGAACCCCGGGCATACCCACATGACGTGGACGCCGCTGTACAGAAGTTCCGTGCGCAAAGCTTCAAGCCATCCCTGCAAGGCGAATTTGCTCGCTGAATAAGCCGTTCTGCCGGGCAGACCCCGGTAGCCCGCGGTGGAGGAAATGCCGACAACCGTACCTTGATTTTCCAGGAGTGAAGGAAGGGCGTATTTGGTGCAGTAGACTGCTCCTAAGAAATTAACTTCCATTACTTTACGTGTTACTTCGGTGTCGCAGTCCAGAAAGAGGGCCCGCATCGATATCCCGGCGTTATTGATCAGGACGTCGATCCGGCCAAAGGTATCGATCGTCGACTCGATGAATTTCCTGCATTCCGATTCGTTGCTTACATCGCAGGCGACTGCATGGAGCATCACCCGTGAATATTCCATCTGCAGGGTATAAAGCTTGTCGTGACTGCGGCCACAGGTAGCGACTTTTGCGCCCAGCGGGATCAGGGCCTCGATCAGCGCTTTTCCAATCCCGTCGCTGCCACCGGTGATTACGACAACTTTATCCTGGAAAAATGACATGGAATTTTTCTGTTATGGTTGCAAAAATAGGGGACTTCCCCCGTTCTCACAACTTCAGCAATGCCAGCTGCCCCGCATGATAAGATACATGTCCGGTACGGCTGAGCACAATATTGAGCCGGTTCCGGTGAGGCTCCTTCGCAAAATCTTCGGCGCTTACAGCGGTATGTTTCTGCAACCATTCCTGGGGCTGCCATCCGCGCAGCCGTTCCGTCAGGAATGTATTGATCTCCTTCCACTGCTGACGTAGCACCGCCGGGGGTGGAAGCTTTGTTTCGGGGTTGTCCGGGTTGTGAATGAACGGCGCGTCCAGGTCCGGATGCCGCTTGTCGCCGAGACCGAGCAGGGGAACCATATTGTCATGGATTGCGACCAAATGCCCAAGCAAATAGATTACCCGGTTCTTGCCCGGAGCGATGGGCTTTAGAAGGTCTGCATCGGTATGACGGTCAAAAAGAGCATTGATGCGTTTGAGCGCCAATTCCCAGTTGGACAGGACAGTGGCAACGAACAATTCGTCGGTAGCTTTTTCCATAGAACCTGCAATCTAAGTACTTTTGGCTTATTATGAAGCGAATTATGACGACAGTGACGGTTGGACTTTGGATGTTGGGTGCTTGTAAAGGGAAATCGGATCACGCTGATTTCACCGTTGACACCGCACAGCTCAAACAGTTGGATTCGGTCAGAGCCGCACAACGCGTGGCCGACTCCGTCCTGATTCAGCGGGCGAACAGCGCACCGGGGATCAATGCCGGGGCCGGTCGTTTCGACCTCACCGTCCCGCGCGGCTGGCGGCGGGTCGACACCGTGCTGGGCAAAATTCGGGCCGTTATCCTCGATACGCCTTCCACCTTTGCCGGTTTCCGGACCAACGTCTCCATCGTCAGCGACTCCCTTCGCGGGATGTCAGTCGACGAGTATTTGGGCGGGACCGTCAGCAGCATGGCGCAATATATCCCGCAATTTTCGCTTATCGGCAAGGGTGAGCGGGTGTTGGGCACGCGGACTTCCCGCTGGCTGCACTATACCCAGAACTCCGACGGCACCCAGCTGGAAAACATTTGTTATCTCATACCCGATAAGGGCGTTGTTTATATCCTGACCTGTTCGGCCCTGAGGGGCCGGCTTGTGGGGTCCTACCACGCTTTCGAGCAGGCCGTTACCAGTTTTACTCCGGATAATTGACAGGCTCGTACCACTTATCGGCCGACGCCGGACAGGAAGGCTTACTTCCGCGCCAGCTGCACGACCTCCCAGATCTGAGCCTCATCGAAAAGGTTCCGGTTGTTGCGCCGCATTCCGCCACCTCTCATTCCGCCGATCCCGATCCCCATTCCCATCCCGGGCCCAAAACCACCCACGCCTCCGCCGACCCCGAAGCCGAGACCGGGACCGCCGCCACCATTGCCGCCATTCCTCGGAACATGCGCCGACGACGGCAATCCCTCAATCCAAATGCCTACCGCAAGGTCATGCGTGGTGTAGGGAGTGGAAGGGTCGTGACCGGGGTAGAGGGCCTGCAGCGGGATAGACGCTTCATAAATCAGGTCGCCCTTGTTGGAAAAGTCCAGCCGCATGACCACGCCAACGGAGTTGCTGTCGCCGTATGTGTAGTTCCTGATCGTCGAATCCCCGCTAAACCCGTAGAGGGCGTAGGTCCGTTTGTCGGCGAGCGTGATGGTCTTATTTGGATACCGCTGCGGCTGCGCTTCTTCCATCAGCTTGCGGTCCTGATCATTCCGTTCATCCAGCGGATACCCGATGCCCACGGCATCTCCATTGCTCTTATCCCCTTTGGTATTGACCCACACTGACATTCCGCCCTGAATGATCTTCTGCTGCTCCTGGCGGCTCGACGTTGCCAGCAGGATATAGAGGTTCCGGTTATCGTTACTGATCGAATAGTTGACATCCTCTTCGCGCACCACATAGGGCAGCGGCTTGACCCAATCCTGGTCATTGCCATCGATTGTCAGCGGCCGCGACTGCCAGATTGCTTTTGGCTGAGCCGCTGCCGATCCTGCGCTTTGGCGGGAAGAGCTGCATCCCGCGGCCAGCATCAACACGACGACACTTGAAATTTTGTATCCCAATATCTTCATAATCTGTTTATTTAACTATACGAATGTGGCCCTGCGAAGGTACCACGGGAATTTGTTAAAGTTAGTTAAGGGGATGATAAGGATCAGCAGGCAACTACCAAGGGAGATAAAGCGTTTGTCATTCCAATGGGTGCTCCATTCCTGCGTAACCCCTTCTATTATTACCTTGTGCTGGCGGTGATCGTCACAAACCTGTTCTCATGGTTTAACCTGAATAGCTACCTGATCATCCTTCTCCTGATATGCCGCCTGACCGATGGGAGCCCGCTGGTCGCGCTCCGGACAGCGTTCAGCAATATCTTCTTCTGGGCCTATGCTGTCATTTTCCTGATAGAGCTGGCTGGACTTCTATATACTCATGACCTTTCCGCTGGTTGGAGGCAGATGGAATCCAAAGCCACACTGATTGCCATCCCTTTTATCTTCCTGGCAGGGCCTTTCACGGACTCTAACGGCTATCATAAGCTGCTCACGGCCTATTGCTGGGTGCTGACGGGGGTCTGTCTGTATTGCATTTCAATGGCGGCGGTGGAGTACCACTGGCAACACGATATCCGGGTGTTCTTCTATCACGACCTGACCAGTGCGGCCGGAGCGAATGCGGTCTTTTTCTCCGGTTATGTGCTGATCGCCATCCTGTTCCTGCTTTTTTCCAGCCGTGCCGGCAGCAGGAGGATCGTCCCGATCCTTTTCTTTACCGCCTTCATGATCCTGCTTTCGTCCCGCCTGCTGCTGCTGCTGCTGGGTATCGTTTTTATCGTCTATGCGATCGGCCGGCGCCCTTCCGGGATGAAGCGGGCCGCAGCGTATTCCTTTGCCCTGGTGATCGCGATCGGCCTGGCGATGCTGGCCTTTACGGATAACCCATTCAGTCGTCGCTACCAGGAATTAAGCCCGGGCCGGGTATCGACCAGTATCCAGGGGACGGGACCTATATCCGACGCCAGCGCCAATGGAATTTCGCTTCGGTTGTTTATGTGGCGGGCGGCCTTTCAGATCCTGGATGAGCAGCATGCGTGGGTCCTCGGGGTGACGGGCGGAGACAGCCAGGACCGGCTAGATCACAAGTACCTTGATGCCGGTCTTTACCAGGGCTATCTCCGCTACAATTTTCACAACGAATACATTGAGGTGCTTGTGCATTCGGGTCTGGTGGGATTGACCCTTCTAATGCTGTGGGTTGTCGCGCTCATCCGGATGACCCGCGTGACGGCCACTATGCCCGCGGTCTTCACGACCATCCTCATCCTGCTGCTGTGCTCCACCGAATCGGCCCTCGAGATGCAGCACGGGTTATTCCTCTGTTGTTTCTTCCCCCTGCTGCATTATTGCGGCCGGCCCGCGCACGCCGGCGCGGTTACAGGTTCGACACCGTCTACTGGTTCGACACCGTGATCATCTTCGGGTCCGTCACCACGATCTCCGGTTTGTCCCGGTAGTTGACCATGGTCCCGGTTACGCAGATCGTCTTTCCATCGATCCCGGGCCCGAGATCTTTGGCGGCATCACGGAGCACGACCGTCAATAGCTGATTGGGATAAGCTGCCCCTAGGTTGACAAGGGTCAGACTTTCCAGTACCTTTTCACCATATACTTTTGCGCACACGTTGACCAATTCATTATAGTGCTGAGCGGCGTCTTGTACGGAGATCTTCTTTGGTGCGGATTCAGGGACGTTCGTCACTGGCGCAGATGCAGGTGCGCCCATCACCGGCGCAGATGCCGCGTTGGCGGCCAGACCGTGCTGGAAGATCGCATTGAGTACGCCGGCCAGCCGGATACCTGCCTTTTCGATCCGGTCCTGCACGATCGCGATATGGGCGACGTAGTAGCTATCGTCGATCCCGCGGCTCTTCATCGCATCGACCTCCGTATATAATTTTGAACTGGCCTGGTAGCTTTCCCATAGCCATTGGATCAGGGGGTCGCTTTGCCATTGTTTGATCTGCGCTGCTGTCGCGTGGTCATACTGTTCCGCCATCTGCTCATAGGTGAGGCCCTGGTGATCGATCAGCTTGCTGTCCCAGAGCGCGTGAAGATTGGTGCCGTTCCCGTTGTAATTCAACTGGATCGTATTGCCGCCCTTGTCCTCTTCGCGGCTGACGTGCATCGGTTGGTGAAGGTCGCCGACAAAATGCACGATATATTTCAACGCTTCGACTTTTTGCGTGCGGGTAGACGTCGCGCTCCCCAGGATCTGCTCCTGCTGCTGGAGGGCGCTAAAGACATTTTCCTGGGTCATGCCTTTCACCTTCGTTTCGAAATCGGTGAAGCTAAGTCCCAGGGGAAGGTTGATGTAATGCCAGGGACCGGTATTCCGGTAAGCCGGCTGGCTGCGGACCTCATCGGGCCAGGTGCTGATCTCAGCAAGGGTCGTGTCGCCGATCAATTCGTGAACGGCAGCCTTTGCGGGAGCGGTCAGATGCCCCTCAGCGATCCTGCCGATGGTGCGGTGGCCGGTTACACCCCAGGAAAGCAGGGCGGCGGAAAGAACAAGTCCGAAAAGGCAGGGAACGATTTTGCGCATATGATTATTTGGTTGCGCAAGATAGGATTTGGCCGGGGAGGTCGGTATTATTTTTCGCACATTTGTTTTAGTTTGTTTAACCCCTTGCCAAAGTCCCGGTCCATTGCCTTCTTCATGACGCCAAATATTTTCATGATATTCATCGGGTAGGGGGTTGAGCTTTCGATCCCCCAGATGGCGCGGGTTGACCCGCGTTCTTCCTCCAGCCGGATATAGGCTTCCGCCAGGCCCTTGAAAGGACGGATGAATTCGACACGCGTGCTCATTTCGGTGGGCGCGGAGACACCGAGGATCGTCTGGCGGCCCGCCCCGACATTTCTCACTTTGCTGTCCCACGCGTACGTGGCCCCCGGCGTTCCGTCCACCCCGGTAATGGATTGCGTAACGGTCGGATCGAGGTCCAGCCAGGGATTCCAGGTGTTGATCGCGCCGAGTGAGTTGACATGGCCCCAGACATTGGATCGGGGCGACTGGATAAGAATGTTCTTTTCAAAGCTCCATCCCGTTCCCACGAATGCAGCCACCACCAGCAAGAGCACGATAAGACCTAGAATAATGTAAAGGGCTATCATAAAACTGCTTTTTTGGTTGGCATAAATATAATTTTATTTTGCCTTTTTTCCAGCTTCCCGGGCTTTTCCGTTCGTACCTTTGTTAAAACCCGCCTTCAATATGAAAAATCCCCTCAGAATAGTCGTTCTGCTGGGCGGCTTTACCATCGCCTTTCTGGCAGCGCGGGCGTTTCTCCATTCGGCCCCCTCCTCCATCCTGACCGGCCCCGCCAAAGGGTTTGCCGTCGTCGAGCTCTTCACTTCCGAAGGTTGTTCCAGCTGCCCCCCCGCCGATCAGCTCGTCGCCCGCATCCAGCAGGAAGACCAGGACCAGCCCGTTTATATCCTGGCGTTCCACGTCGACTACTGGGACCGTCTGGGCTGGAAAGACGCTTTCAGCGACAAACGGTATACGCAGCGTCAGAACCGCTATGCCAGCTGGCTGAATCTCCAGTCGATCTATACACCGCAGATCGTCGTTAACGGCCGGAAGGAATTCGTCGGGTCGCAGGAGAGCACGTTACGAAGCGCGATCAACAACAGCCTGCAACAAACACCTGCCGCTCAGCTGATCCTGAGCGATGTCCGGGTCGAACAGGGGATGGTCCATTACCACTACGATATAAAGAACGCCGCCGCCAAAAGTTCCCTGATCATTGCGCTGGTCCAACGGTCAGCCACGACCGATGTCAAAGCGGGTGAGAACAGCGGCCGGACCCTATCGCACGTTCAAATCGTTCGGAACCTTTCCGCCATTGAGCTCGGTACGGGGGCGAACGGCTCGGGGGAGCTGACCCTTCCCCCCGGCGCCGCAGGGGGTGAAGAATTGATCGCCTTTGTACAGAACGACGAAAACGGGCAGATCGTCGCCGCTACCAGTTCGGCGCTTCCGTAAAGTTCCCTTATCTTTAGCCGATAATTTTTCTGCCATGCGGGCCCGATCGATCGTCGTTTTTTTCATCCTGGGCTGCTGCGCCTGCCGCCAAACCGGGTCTCCGACCCCGGTGGTATATGGTGATAACGCCGCCGCCGGTCATTATCTGAACACAAGAGGTATCCGCCTCTATTATGAAACGTACGGCGAAGGCGCACCGCTGCTGATGCTGCACATCAACGGCGGCTCCATCAACAAATTCTCCAACCAGATCCCTTATTTCGCTACGCGCTATGAGGTCATCGCGGTCGACACGCGCGCCCATGGCAAATCTGCGGACCCGGGCGATTCCCTGTCCTTCGAACAAATGGCCGATGATTTCAACGCACTGCTCGATAGTCTGCACCTGGACAGCTGCTATGTGATCGGCTGGAGCGACGGCGGCATCAGCGGCCTCCAGCTGGCCATCCGCCACCCGGAGAAAGTAAAAAAGCTCGTGGTCAGCGGCCCCAACATTTATCCCGACACGACCGGGCTTGTTCCCTTCATTTATCACTATCTCGAACGGCTGGACGATACCCTGAAACAGAAACCGCAAACGCCGGACGTAAAGAATCAACGGAAGATCATCGAGCTCGACCTGAAGGAGCCGCATAATATGACGCTGGAACAATTGGAGCGGATCCACTGTCCCACGTTGGTAATGGGCGGCGATCATGACGGCATCCCCTCTTATCATCTGTGGCTCATCGAACAGCACATTCCGCAGTCCTATCTTTGGATCGTCCCCAACTCGGGCCATTCCGTCGCGATCTTTTATAAGGACCAGTTCAACAAAGTAGTCGGCGATTTTCTGGAGCAGCCTTACCGGAAGATCGAAGGATTGGACGTGCTGAACTAGATGCTCTTCATCGGGCCGTCGGTAAAGCCCGGCGCCACGCGTTTCTTAGACGCCTGTTCAAAGGCATAGGCAATCCCAAGCAGCTGCGGTTCCGTATACGCCCCACCCACCCAGGAGATCCCCACCGGCAGTTCCATTACCGTCCCCATCGGTACGGTGATATGGGGATATCCGGCCATTGCCGCCGGACCCGAGAATCCCGGGCCCGTGCGGTAGTCACCGCTGATGAGGTCGATACAGCAGGCTACGCCGTTGGTCGTGCCGCAGATCGCATCCAGCTGGTTAGTGCGCAGGAGGTCATCGATCACCGTCCGCGCTGTCAGGAGCTTCTTTAGCGCCTCGGTGTACTCGGCGCTGTCCAGCCCGCCCCGGGCATCGCTCCGTTCCAGCGTCTCCTGCTTGAAGTAGGGCATGGCTTTCGCCGCGTTTTGCCGGTTAAAGGCGATGATGTCGGTGAGCGACCGGACGCGGGCATCCGTGGCGGTAGCCAGGTATTTGTTCAGACCGTCCTTGAATTCATATTGCAGTATCGTGCCTTCGACCGAGCCCGCATCGCTCAGCTGCTTCTGCAGCTCAACCTCCACGATTGTCGCACCTTGTGCCTTCAGCAAGGCCAGGGCATCCTGGAATAAAGCCAGCACGCCTTCGTGACCGTTAGCCAGGAAGGATTTTTCGACGCCGATCCGCTTTCCTTTCAGGCTGTTTGGGTCCAGGAAGGAAGTATAATCGGAATGTGTTTTGTCTTTGCTCTCTGCCGTGACCGCATCGTCCGGGTCGATGCCCGCAAGAACACCCAGGAGGATCGCGGCATCCTTTACCGTCCGGGCCATCGGGCCTGCCGTATCCTGCGTTGCGGAGATGGGGATAATGCCGCTGCGACTAAGCAACCCGACCGTTGGCTTTATCCCCACGATCCCGTTACAGGAGGATGGGGATACGACGGACCCGTTTGTCTCGGTGCCTATGGCGACTGCGCAAAGATTGGCGGAAACCGCTGCGCCCGAACCGGCGCTGCTGCCTGATGGATTGCGGGCCAGCAGGTAGGGGTTTTTCGTTTGACCGCCGCGGCTGCTCCAGCCGCTGGTGCTGCGTGACGACCGGAAATTCGCCCACTCGCTGAGGTTGGTCTTGCCGAGCAGGACGGCGCCGGCCGCCCGGAGCTGACCGACAATGAAGGCGTCCTTGGCAGCGTGATGGCCTTCGAGCGCCAGCGATCCCGCCGTCGTCATCATTTTGTCCCCCGAATTGATATTGTCTTTGATTAAGACGGGTATGCCATGCATCGGGCCGCGAACTTTGCCTGCTTTCCGCTCGGCATCCATCGCCGCCGCGATGGTGAGCGCGTCGGGGTTGATCTCGATAACCGCGTTGAGCGCCGGACCTTTCCTGTCGATGGCATCGATCCGCTTCAGGTAAAGTCGGGTGATGGAGACTGAACTGTATTCGCCGCTGGCCATCTTAGCCTGCAACTGGTCGATGGTGGCCTCCAGCAGGGGGAAATCGGCATCGGGAATGTGTCCACCGGTCCCTCGCGCGAAAGGTGAAAAGAACGACTCAAGGCTGAATGCGGAAAAACTAAAGCCGGTCAGCGTGCCGGCCCGGAGAAAATTGCGACGGTTCATAAGCAGTCTGTTTGACCCAGAAATTTAGTATATATCTTTGGTAAAATACACCCCCATGCCTTTTTCTATTCTCCGGCTCTCGCTGCGCAGCCTGCTAAGACATAAGATCTTCGCCGCGATCAATATCCTGGGCCTTTCGATCGGGATCAGCGCTGCCCTTGTCATTTACCTGATCGTCCAGTATGATTATGGCTTTGACCGGTTCGAACCCGACAGAGCGCGGGTCTACCGGCTGGTCACGCATGGTGACGGCTACGATAATGCCGGGCTGCCGGTGCCTGTGCCAAGGGCGTTGGGAAGCGTGGCCGGGATCGAGCGGTCTGCTTTTCTCATGGGGGAGGTATATTTTGGGACCAAAATCACCATCCCGCAAGGCAATGGAAGGGAGCCCCTGGTGTTCAAAAAGCAGGATAAGCTCGTTTACACCGATGGAAATTATTTTTCCATTTTTCCCCGTCAGTGGTTGGCCGGCAACCCCACGGTTTCCCTGAAGGACCCGCACCAGCTCGTATTGAGCGAATCCCTGGTGCGCCGGTATCTCTCCGGCCTCTCTGACAATGAGGTGCTCGGAAAAACCCTCTTCGTGAACGATTCCATCCTTATGGTCGTCTCGGGTGTAGTCAAAGACCTGACGGCCAGCACAGACTTCGACGATGCCGCCTTCCTCTCGCTGGCGACGATCCCGGCCTCAAAAGGTCTTAAGGATGACTATCAATGGGATGAATGGGGTTCCACGACCTCAGTCAACCAGCTTATGATGCGGCTGTCCCCGGGCGTTACGGCCGCTTCCGTCGAACGGCAGATCAATCAACTACTAAAAGGGCACAACGGCCTTGATATCAAGTTCTCCGCGTCCCTCCAGCCGCTCAGCGATATTCATTTTAACCTCCCGCTGGAGGGGAAAGTAGATAAGTCCACGCTTGTCAGCCTCACCCTGTTGGCCCTTTTTGTCCTGCTGCTGGGTTCGATCAACTTCATCAATCTGTCGACCGCGCAGGCGTCCGAACGCGCCAAAGAGATCGGAATGCGAAAGATATTGGGCAGCTCCAAGGCTCAGCTGATTGCCCGATCGATGAGCGAGACGGTGCTATTGACCACCATCGCCACTTTCCTATCCCTTCTGATCGCGCCGCTGCTGGTCAGGGTCTTCAGCGATTTCATGCCGGCCGGGCTCGACGCCGGGCGCCTTTGGCAGCCGCAGGTGATTCTGTTTCTGCTGGCCCTCATCGTCATGGTGAGCTTGTTTTCGGGGATCTACCCCGCGCTTGTGCTCACGAATGTCAGGCCGCTGTCGGTCACCCGGAATACGATACTTTCGACGACTGGCGGGAACCGCCGAATTTGGCTTCGAAAGACCTTAACCGTTAGTCAGTTCGTGATCGCCCAGGTGCTGATCATCGGGGTACTCGTCGTCAACAGTCAGATCCGCCATGCACGCAACCAGGAAATGGGGTTCCGAAAGGACGCGATCATCAACTTCTATGTGCCGGTCGACTGGGCTCATCCCAATGGCAAAAAATTTGTGCTGCTGAATAAGCTGCGTGGGATCCCGGAGCTCCAGAACGTCAGTCTAGGCAATGCCGCGCCGGCAATGGGCGGCTATATGACGAGCTCCGTGGACTTCAAAGAAGGCAAGAAGGACCAGCACGTAGTCGTGGATATTCGGAATGGCGACACCGGTTATCTTAGTCTTTATCATATTCCGCTTTTGGCGGGCCGGAACGTGCGGCCGGTCGATTCGCCAATGGAATACCTGGTCAACGAGACCCTTGCCCGCAGCCTTGGCTTTCGTAATCCGGCCGACGCGGTGGGGCACCTGCTGACAAACGGGCCCATTGTCGGCGTCATGGCGGATTTTCACCTGGCGTCGGTCCGCAAGGCGATCCATCCGGCGGTCTATACCTATGATTCCAAATTCGGTTATGTCTTTCATGTAGCATTATTTCCTTCCTCCACCACCTGGAAGGCGGCGATCGCTAAAATGCAGAAGGCTTGGGAGCAGGTCTATCCTGAACAGCCTTTTGAGTATAGCTTCCTGGACCAGGATATCGCGAAGTTTTACCAGGAAGATGAGCATTTGTCCCAGCTTCTGACCTGGGCGGCCGGCGTATCCATCCTGATCAGCTGTCTGGGTTTGCTGGGTCTCGTCATCTTCACAGCCAACCAACGGACCAAGGAGATCGGGATCCGAAAAGTGCTGGGCGCGAACGTGGCGCAGATCATCACTTTACTATCCAAAGATTTTGTCCGGTTGGTGGGGCTCGCCTTTCTGATTGCGGTACCTGTCGCCTGGTACGGGGCGCACCAGTGGCTGCTCAACTTCGCGTATCCTACCAGGCTGGCCTGGTGGCTGTTTGCGATCGGCGGCGTGACGATGCTGGTCATCGCCTTGGTGATCCTGAGCATTCGCGCGGCGAGGGCGGCGTTGGCCAACCCCATCAACAGTCTGAGAACTGAATAATCGTGCACAGCGAAGTTCCACCCTACACCTCCCCCCGCCGCGTCCTGGACGATGGGGCTGGGAGGAGGGTAGAAATGGAGCACGTCTGCATTGTACGAATTCGATTTCGGAGGTACGCAATTTCAGAGGTAAGAACGAACAACTAACGGGCTTCGATCAACAAACGGGCCTTCCGACAGGCCCTGATATAGTTACAAATAGATCCGCAATGTTTTCATCAGCCTCGAGAGCTGAAAGGGCTTCTTCAGAAAAGCTGATTGTCCATAGGCCCGGTAAAGCTTGCTGGCGTCCGCGTTATGCGAAGTCACGATAATCGGGATATGGTCAAAATCTTCCTGTTGTTTGATTTTCTTATAGAGCAGGAGGCCAGTAGGGTCGCCGGGTTTTATATCCAGCAGGATGAGGTCGGGCAGGATCGCTTCCAGCAGTTCATATCCCTCGGGATAAGAGGACGCCAGCGTCGTCTCATGCCCGCTCCGGTCAAAAAATGACCGCATGGCTGCCAGCCAGTCAATGTCTTCATCTATGATCAGTATCCTCTTCATTTGGTCAGTCGTAGGGGATTAGGATGGTGATCGAACAACCTTTACCAGGAGCGGTGACGATATCCACCAGTCCCTTGAAGGCTTTGGCGCGGGATTGGATACCGGTAAGACCCATTCCCTTAGGGACTTTCTGCAGGTCAAACCCGATCCCGTCATCGAACGTATAGAGGATGACCCCTGTATTGTTCTGCATGATATTGACCCGGATATTCTTTGCCTGGCTATGCCGGATGACGTTGTTGATCTGCTCCTGCAGGATGCGGAATATCGCCACTTTCTTCTCCTCACGTAAACAGTATTCGGTATCGATATCAAGCGAAGAATTGAATTTTATGTTGAACCGGCCGGTGTTTCGCAGATCGTTCAGGAGCTGGGCGATCGCCGTGAGCAGCCCGGCATTTTTCAATTGCGAAGCCGCCAGTTTTCTCGACAGCCGCCGGGTCTCTTCAATGGCGCCCAGGATAAGATCGGTTGTCTTCGCCTTCACTGCTTTCTCCTCCTTCGATCTGGCCTTCAGGCCTTCGAGATGGAGCCGGGCTGAGATCATGATCTGGATCACATTGTCGTGAAGCTCATGACCGATATAGGTCCGCTCCTGCTCCTGGACCTGAACGATCTTCTCGGCGAATCGTTGTTCCTGCTCGGACCGCTCATCCGAAAAATCGCTTACATCCCAGGCTTCTCCGCCTGTCAGCGGCTCGCCGCCCGCGTCGATGGTATAGATATTCACCAGGAAACTGCAGCATCTCCCATCCGGTCGGGTAAATTGATGCACCCTCCGGTAGGGCATGCCCGATTGGCTGACGCGACGATGTTTTTCAGAAAAAAAAACGGCCATATCACTCGGGATCATCTCCTGGAGGCTTCTACCGGCAAAACCCCCTTCTGCACCAAATTGCCGGTAAAAAGCGCTATTGACGTAAATAAGCCTGCCGCCGCCATCTGCCAACCAAAAAAGAGTGCGAGCCTGGTCCATCAATGTCATTTCGGGCATGATCTTCCATTGGCCGGCACCTCTCCACATCAAATGATTCGAATTATCCCTCTCTGTCATCGCTAGACCCGTGGCCGTTTATGGGTGCAAAATAACGGCCCTTGAACCGATTACGGAATAGTCGGACATATATGTAAGAAGTACACTTTCATCAAGACGACTTGTAGAGTTTATACTATAAGGCGCTGCACCGTCACAACCAGCTCTTCATCGGCAATTTCCTTGCAAAGGTAAGCGGATGCGCCCGCCCTGATGGCGTGAGTGGCATAGTCCTCATCGCAATAAATGCTTAATAATAAGACCGGTAAGCGGGGATGGGATATGCGGATTTGCCGGAGCGCCTCCAGTCCGCTCACCGTGGGCATCGCCATATCGGCAATGACCAGGTCCCATTCTTCGGTGAGGGCTTGTCGCAAAAGTCCGTCGCCGTCAGCGACCTCTTCAATCTTCGAAAACGGAAATTCGTCCAGTAGGATCTGCTTTAGCCGCTGGCGAATAGCGGTATGGTCGTCCGCAAGCAAAATCTTGATCATCGGTTTAGGGGTGTGGATTAAAATCGCGACACTTTTCCGGGCATTTGTAGCCCCGGAAGAGTAAAGCATAAAAATACGGCGGCGAAATCCATTTTGAAATAAAGGAAACAATAAGAGTTGTGTAGATTTTTCACTACGGGGCTAGATCAGCCCGTTCTCCAGTGCATACCGCGCCAGTTCGGCGTTGGCCTTCATTTTCATTTTTTCCATGATCCGGCCGCGGTACGTACTGATCGTGGTCGGGCTCAGCGACAGCTGCACCGCAATCTCCGAGATGCTTTTTCCGGCGGCCAGCAGCTTCATGACGTGGAATTCCCGGTCAGAGAGTGCCTCATGCGGAGGGCGCTCCTTATCGACGCTCAGGTCGCTGGCGAGCTTCTCGGCCACGGCGGGCGTAATGTACTTCCGCCCCTGCATGATCCGCTGGATCGCCTTCACGAGCTCGGTGGGTGCTGCGTCCTTATTAATATAACCGGAAGCCCCTGCCTTGAAGACCCGGGTAGCGTATTGCTCTTCGGGGAAGATGCTCAGGATGAGCACGGGCAGCTGTGGTTGATATTGCCGGATCTGCTGCAAGGTCTCCAGTACGCTCCGGCCCGGCATCATGAGATCGCTGATGACGACATCCCAGCTGTCATCCATCGCCCGCTGCAACAACCTGTCGGCGTCTCCCACCTGCTCGATCTCGGCGGAGGGCCAGGCTTCCAGCAGGATCTCCGCAAGACCTCTGCGGACAATGGCATGATCGTCTGCAATCAGAATGCGCATGTTCGGCTTATTAGGTTCCCATGGACGGTTGCTGCTGTGATTGAAGCGGGATAGTGAATCGAAGCCTGGTGCCTTTGTCCGGCTGACTATCGATCTCATATGCTCCTTTCATCATCAGAGTACGCTCTTTCATACCCAACAACCCCAGGGTTTTTTTCTTTTTTGCTGCCGCCGGATCGAATCCTTTTCCATTATCCATGATCGTGAGGACCAGGCGACCTTCTTCCGTATACAGCCTGGCGGAAACATCCGTTGCCTCCGCGTGCCGCGCGATATTGGTCAGCGTTTCCTGGAAAATGCGAAACAGCCCGGTGGTTACCGCCGGCTCGACTTTCAGGGATTCCTCCGGGCAGTCGAGTTCGATGCGGATACCCGTCCTTTTCTGAAAATCGCGCGCCAGCCATTTGAGGGCTTCCATAAGCCCGAGGTCGTCCAGGATGCTGGGCCGGAGCTGGGTGGAAATGCGGCGGATGCTTTGGATCATCTCCGTGAGCATCGTCAGGACCCCGCCGATCCGCTCTTTGATAACATTATCTCCCGTGATCTTCCGGTCCAGCCAGGATACATCCAGCTTGATCGCCGTCAGTTGCTGACCCAGCTCGTCGTGGATCTCCCGGGCGATAGCGGCCCGTTCTTCTTCCCGGACATTCTGGAGGCTGGAAGCCAGATCGCGCAGGTCTTCCTCACTCTGGCGCAGCAGGTTCTCAGCATCTTTGAGGCGCGAGATATCGAAGCCGATCCCCAATACACAAGGTTTATCCCGGTAGGTGATCCTCGTACCGGAGAAATAGAACGGGATATTGTCGCCGCTGCGGGTCGTCAGCTCCGCTTCGACGTCGCAGTAGCCGGTGACGAACACCCCTTCCGTCTTTTGGCGGATCAGCTCCCGTTGTTTGCCCTGAAAGAAATCCAGCACCGTCATTTCCGCGAATTCCCCGCGGGAATATCCCGAGACCTCTTCGAACCGGTTATTCCAGCGCTGGAAATGCAGCTGCTCGTCATACATATAAAAGATCCCCGGCAGCATATTGATGATCGAATCGGAGAATAGCTTCTCGATCCGCAGCGCCTTCTCCGCCTTCTTCCGGAGCTCTTCCTTTTCAAAGATCTCCAGCGTAAAAGAAATATCGCGGACGACCTCATCCAGCATCCGGACCTCTTCTTCATCAAAGAATTGGTACTCGTCGGAATACAGGCTGAAGATCCCAAAGAGCTGGCCAAACTTAAAGATCGGCAATGCCATCGACGACCGGTAGCCCCGACGCATCGCTTCCTCCTTCCAGGGCTGTATGGCCGGATCGGTCCGGATATCATTACAGATGTAGTGCCGCTGTTCCCGCATCGCGGTACCCGTCGGGCCCATCCCGGTTGGGATGGGGTCAAGGCTCACTTTGATCAGGCTGAGATAGCCGTCGTCATGACCGGCGTGACAGACGGGTACAACGATCCGGTTCTCCCAATCGATGACGCCCACCCAGGCCATCCGGAACTTGCCTGAATCCACGATCACCGAACAGAGGCGGCGGAAGAGGTCTTCCGCTTCACGGGCATAGATGATCATCTTATTGACCTGGCTGATGGTGGCGTACAGGCGCCGGGATTTCTCGAGCTTCTCTTCCTGCAGCTTGCTTTTCCTGGAGAATAGACGTTGCAACAACGGACGCCGGTTTTAGGTTCCTGATCGAATTTTGTAGTCCCTCTATGACTTGAATTACGACAAAAAATCAGCGGTAATTTAATTTTCTGTCGCAACACCATGTATGTCGGCGCTTTCCGACCCTGTCGGAAAGCGCAAACTGGGCTCCGCCCAGTTTAAGATACAGCGATTTGCTGATTTTTTGCTGCATTTTATTTGATCAATTTGAAAATGAGGCTTTTATCCGCCATTAACCCCTTGTTAGCATTTATAAGGGTTTCTTTAATAAACATCCGCACCCCCTTTCCCTCCAAGAAGCAAAAGAATTGAATTACCGCACTTAAAATCACTATTATGAAAAAGAAATTCCTGATCGTCGCCCTGCTGCTGGCCACCGTCGGCTTCTGCTCTACCGGCTGTTATTGCGTACGGTGTCATCCCTACTACCATCATGGCTGGTATCGTTAGACAACCCCCGTTTTTGGATCCACTCTAAAGCAAAGGAGACCGGTCTTCCGGTCTCCTTTTTATGTCGGGGGGTGCCTAATCTATGGCCCGCATCACTTTTCCGAAATCCATATCTCCCTGGATGGATTTTGCAGATAATCTGTAGGCCCCGCGAAGGCTGTCGGTCCGCGGCATTCCCGGCGCCATTTTCAGCAACAGCTCGGTCTTGAGATAATCCGGCTGAAGGGCGCCGGTTGCCCGGATCAGGCCGATCCACTCGACGTCGTTCGTGGGCGGCAGCTCGATAAGTCGGTCAAGTATCTCTTTCTGGTCCTCCGGCGACTCGAACCGGCCGGTGATGGCCAGCACGGAACTGAATTGCCCACCCGGCAGCGGGTTCGCCCGGCTGCTGTCCGGCCGGAGGTAATTCAGGAGCAGGCCTTTTTTAATATAGGAAGGTCCAATTTGACCGACGGCGGAAAGCCATGGCTGTGCAAACGCGGAATCGTGCACCTGGATTGGCGGTAACCCCGCCAGCCGTTCATAAACCTCCTGCTGATCGTTCGGCGATTCGAACCGCATAGTGATTGCCAGAACGGTATCGAACCGGTCGGCGGTAAGACCAGTGTCGATATAGCTCAATAGCAGGTCTTTTTTCATATAGGAGGGACCGATTTGACCAAGCACATTCAACCATTCCTGCACGACAGCGGAATCCCGCAACTGGTCCGGTGTAAAGCGTTTAAGAAAGTCTTGTTTCTCGGATGGGTTATCCGAGTTGTCAATGGTTCGCAACAGTTGGATCCGCTGAGACGGGGTAAGGCTATCGCTTTTGAACAAAAGGTTAAGATACGGGTCACGGGCCCCCTCCATTTTGATCTGGGAAAGCTCCGACAGCAGTGCGGTGACGCCACCTTGCCGGTAGATCCGGTCCGCCCGCTCCTGGCCAAAGAAGCCAAGGCCGATCATCTTGCGGATCTGGCGGGCAATGAAGCGCCGGCCGCTGTCGTTCAATGGGAGATCCTCGTTTCCGCTCTTCAGCGTATAGCTGATCCTTCCTTGCAGATCGCTTTCCACTCTCATCATCGTATCGTTCTCCCTGAATTTCAGATGGCCTCCGGGACTGATCTCGGCGATTGATTGTTCGTCGTCGCTCAGCCGGACCTTACCCGACCACCAAATCCCTTCAATGTAGTTGTCACTTTTTGTGATCATCGTACCTTGTTCGCGACCGTTATGCCACATATCCATCTGGGGGAAGCAAAGACGAACCAGGATCAGGCCGACGGCGATAAGAAAAAAAGTCAATTTCATCGGATCAATTTTTGGAGCGTGGGGCAAGGCGATAATAGACGATCAGTCCTGCGGCGACGCTAAAGGCCATGATCGCCAGCGAATGCAGTCCATATGGCTCGGTCATTTCGATGATCAGAAAGCCGATGCCAACAGCGCCCAACGCACAGATCCATTGCAGGACCGTATTGAGGGGGTTGACCTTATCCGGCTGGAGGATTTGACTGGCGACCTGCTCCTCCGTCTGCCGTTCCAGTATCTTGCTCTTCAGGCGGAAATCGAAGTTGGACCGTACGATCTGAAGGATAAAAGACGAAATGAGGTAAATGACAAGAAGCACTGCGATAATATGGATGAGATCGAAAATGAATTCTCTGTTGATCAGGGGTTCCGGTTTATCCTGCGCATAAGCTGCAATGCTCCCGCCGAGGGCGGCGATAATAATAAGGGCCTTTTTCATGTTTTATTTGTTTATGAGATTAATGACGTCCTGATACTTTTTATAAAGCCGAAGAAGGAAGAACGCGGTCACGACCCCGGCAGCTGCCAGCAGTACCCAATAGAAGGCAGCCGACATATCGGTAAAAACGAAGTAGGCGCTCCGCCGGAATAGCCACGCCGGAACAATGATTACGCCCGCGATAAGGACTGCCGTCAGCACGGAGCCTTCCCGCCGTTTTCTCACCTGCCGCGGCGGCTCCAGTCGTGCGATCACTGCCGACGCCAGGTCGAAGTTGAAGGCGGGCGCGGGTTGTTCCTTCAGCGCGCCGGCGAGCATTCGATAGGCCGCTATCGTTCCCTGGCAGTCCAGACATCCCGCAATATGATCGATCTCGACTGGTGTACAGGCCGAGCGGCCCTCCACATACTCCTGCAACACTTCGTCCGACGGATGTATTCCGCTCATAGCTTTTCTTTTTTATTAAACATCGTTTCCTTTAGTTGTTTTCTCGCCCGGAACAGATAGCTCTTGACCGTCCCTTCCGGAAGACCGGTGATCCGGGCGATCTCCTGGTAAGACTGATCTTCCTGGTGGTAGAGGCTGATCAACGTCTGATACAACGGCGGCAGCCTGGCGATCCCGGCAGTAAGGAGGCTTCGGAGCTCTTTCTGCAGCAACATCCGGTCGGTCTCGTCCTCCGCCCGAAAGAGGCCGGCCCGGCCGCCTGCTGTCTCATCGCCATCCTGGGCCGGCGGGTCATAAATGGCCAGTTGTCGCTTCTGCAGCCGGTTTAGACAGGTGTTGTAGGCGATCTGCCCCACCCAGGTAGACAGCTTGGATTGAAATTTGAACCCCTTCAGGTGCTGATAGACTTTCAGGTAGACATCCTGCGCAACGTCTTTCCGGTCTTCTTCATTGCGGACCAGCTGGTAAACGATCCGGGCCACGAGACCTTCGGTCATGCCGATCAGCTGGCTGAACGCTTGCATCTCGCCGCTCAACACCTTGTCGACGAGCTGTCTGTCAGTTAGAATATTCCCCGATTGGTGGATCACTGGAGAGATTAGACCGGATGGTTATTCAAATGTTGCAATTTATTTGAACAATCCGGATTAATTTCGGGCAAAACCTTAAAATGACCCGCGAGGACCTCCAGGAGCAATACGCCTCCCTTTCGACCAACGAATTGCTGGAAATCATCGACAGGAAATTCGATTACACCGAATTGGCGGTCACCGTGGCGCTCGAAGAAATCGGCCGCCGTAACCTCTCTGAGGAAAATATCCGTGAATACAAGGAGGAGCAGGTAGCCCAGGCAAAAAGCTTTATTAAGAAGAATATCGTCGACGACCTTAACGTCATTCAAAAAATACTCTTCTTTTTTATCTGGCTCCCCCTGCTGAATTTTCCATTTAAACAGAACTTCAGAGACGGCAATTACGTCTTGAAATTGAAACAGGCCAATTATTACTCCCTGCTCGGATTTGTTTTTATGGCATTGACTCTAATCAGTACGGGGTTTTTCCCGCACTCCGCTCTGACCGACTTCACCATCTGGTTTCTTGGCTTTTTACCCGCATATGGTTTTGATGAATATTTCAACCGCAAAAGGCAGATCCGGAGGTTACGATCAATGTTCGGCCCTCCCCCGGAAGACCCGTCCTGATTGCCGTTCATCCATTTCCCGCAGTATCGCTTTTTACTTTATCTTTCTCCCGGGGTCAGACTACCATTATCCTCGATCAATCTATGAACACACTTTATCTGGCCGTCCTGGTGACGGCCGCCTTCGGCGGATCATTGCCCCCCGCAGGAGCCGCGAAAAACACCGCATCCGGCGGAAAGAAAGACACCGTCGTTACCCAGTACCGCCTCCGCTACGACCATAAAGTACTGCGTATCCCCGGTCAGTCCTTTCCCATCGGCATCCTTACCCGAACGTCCAAAGGCGACTCGGCAAAGACAAAGGGATATCTCAATGGCGACCGGGGCTGGAGCAAATACAAGATCGAAGTGCAGGGCGGCAGCTTCTCCGGCGGTAAGATCAAGATCGCCAAATCCGCTCAATACCACAAAGGCGATTCGCTGACGGTCAGCGTCTATACCCGGAAGTGGTTTCTTGGCGGCAAGGACAAATGGCTGCTGACCCGCAAGATCCCTTATGATTACGAAGATAGCATCGCCGTCCTCACCACGGGCAACATCGGTCGCGCGCCGGGGGATAAGGTTCAGTTCGGCGTGCGGACCTGGTATGACAACCATCAGTTTGCCGATCGTTGGGCTTCGAAGAAAAAAGGCCTGACCGGATTCGATCTCCGGTTCGACGGCACCCGGCTCTCCAAGTCCAAAGGCGATCTGACGATAGAGGGGGATCCGGAGAAGATCCGGAATGACCAGGTCGGTCTGGTGGCCATGCTGAGCAAGGATACCGCCATTCGGGACACGCTTCGCATCGTGCTGGACTACGTGGCCGCCTACCAGTGCAAAGTGGCCGCCCCCGCCAACGGGCGCGACCTCCACGTCAGCGCAGATGTCTACGATGATACGCTGATCCATGCCAGGCTCCTTCGGATCGACGTCAACGATAGTCTGGGCAAGAAGACCTACCATTATCGCATCAATACCAGCGGCGGCTCCATTTCGATCTCCAGCATTGGAGGGAACGGAATGTCGGGAAGCGACGGCCTTGACGGCACATCCGGGATGCCCGGTTCGGACGGTGCGGTCAGCGTCGACGTGGAAACCACCACCGCGCCCGATGGTTCGACGCAAACGACCACCAATGTCACCACCGGAGCGGGCGGAGATGGCGGGCCGGGTGGAAATGGAGAAAATGGGGCAGATGGCGGCAACGGCGGGAATGGCGGCAATATCTATATCCGGTATACCCCGGCTGTCGGGCCTTACATTGCCTTGATCAAGGCGTTGAGCGTTCCCGGTGCGGGTGGCTCCGGCGGCAGGGGAGGGCAGGGGGGAAGCGGTGGGATCGGCGGCAGCGGCAATCCTCCCGGCAGCAACGGCTTGACTGGAATGTCCGGCCGCGACGGTTTTGACGGCGCGCCCGGACAGAAGGGGAAGGTCATCTTTACGGCTATTTAGTGGCCGCCTGCTGGTAGTTCTGGATGCCATCCAGTATGTCTTTCGCGATCGTCGTCTGATTCTCCGGGTCACGGATAAACGCCAGATCGGCCGGATTGTCCATAAATCCGCATTCGAGCAGGACTGCTGGCATGGGAGTTTGACGCAGGACGTAGACACCCTGGGTCGGCTGGTGGAGAAGGTCATCCGCGGCATAGGTGGTTCTCATCGCATTGAGCAGCGCCGTTCCGAGCTTCTGGCTTTCTGCGAAATGGACGTTGTCGGGAGATACGAACGCACCAAAACCATGTCTGGGCTTTCCGCCGCCGCCCGAATTGTCAACATGCAGCGCGACGTACAGATCGGCCTTGTTTTCTTTGGCCAATTCAACGCAGTATTCCAGTGAAGCGCGCTTGTCGCTTTTGCCGCCGGCCATTTCATCGGTCTGCCGGGTCAGCACTACGTTGATGTTATACGCTGGGGCTGCCGCTATCGCTTTCACTTTCAGGGCAATCGCCAGGTTAATGTCTTTTTCTTTGGCATCTCCCGCGATCGTGCCATTATCGGAACCGCCATGACCTGCATCGATCACAACCGTCAATGTTGGCAACCCGCGCGGCGGTTTAGCGGCGTGTCGTTTGGCTGCAAACGCGCACAATAAAAGAAAGGTCAGCGGTAGGACCATCATCCGGCTCCAGTAGCCGGGTCGGGTGGAATGAAGTTGAGTGAGCATAGTAATACGTCGTTTTATGGATGATTGGAAAAATGGATGCAGAATTGATAACGGGCGCTCCTGAACGCTATGCCAGACCAGCAGCTCCGCATATTCGTACCGGTCCGCGTCTCCGACCGCGTACCGGTCGGCCAGGAATTCATGGATGGTCCGGATCTCGCGGTAGATCAGGTAGAAGAAGGGATTGATCCACCAGATCGTCAGCACCGTCTTCAGCCACAGCAGGTCCAGCGTATGCCGCTGGCGGATATGATACCATTCATGGAGAAAGATCTGCCGGCCCCGGGCGCTCTCGATATCGATTTCCGCATTCCAGAATAGCCGATTGAGAAATGAAAAGGGTGTCCCCGGTTCACGCGTGACGAAGAAGTCGATCCGCCCGAGCCGCTCTCGCGGGTACCTCCGCGGAAGCTGCCGGATATGCCAAAGCTGACGGAGATAAACGCCCAGCAAGAACAGCATCGTCGCGAGATACAGGAGAGTTATCAACATTGCCGCGCTCCACCCGGAGGATGTCACCGCTCCCGGGACTTCGACTGCGGCCGGCGGCTCATTCCAGTTGCCGGGAACGATCGCATGAAGCGCAGGACCGAGGAGCGGCGCCCGCCCGATCAGCGGCAGGGCATCGGGCAGCGGTAGCCGGATCAGGGGCAGGATCAGCGACGCCAGCGTTGCACCTAGCAGATAGTACCGGTTGTACTGATGGAATAGCCTGTCGCGGAGGAAGATCCGGTAGTAGCCGAACAACAGCCCGGAGACCAGGACAACTTTTACGAGATAAAGGGCGGCGATAACGGCGAACACGTTCATGGTTTGGAAGGCGATCATGGTTTGGATTTTTTGGCGTTCCGGATCTGATCCAGCAGCTCTTCCAGCTCCTGCAGGCTTAGTTTTTTGTCGCTGACAAACTGTGATACGAGCTTTGCGGCGGAGCCTTCGAAATAACCTTTCACCAGCTGGTTGGCGCTGACCTTTCCATATTCTGTCTTGGTGATCGCCGGCCGGTACCAATTGTTGCGGCCCTGGACGTCAAACTCCACGTAACCTTTTTCCACCAATATCTTCAGCAGCGTGGCGACGGTATTGGGATGTGGTCGGGGCGCCGGCGTCGAGTCGACGACATCCTTCAGGAACCCTCTTCCCAGTTTCCAGAGGACCAGCATAACCTGCTCTTCGGCTTTTGTCAATGGCTTCATCGAATAACTAAGTTTTTAGTCATGAACGACAACAAAAAACTGGGCTCCGCCCAGGTCACGAAGATATAACTAACTTTTTAGTTATTCCAAATTTTTCCGGGAAAATTTTTTTACTGCACGGAAATCGAATAGGCGATGGTGCTGCTTGACGGATCGGACAGGAAGACCGGTGAGCCATTCTTCCAGTACGTAGCGATATAATTGTTTGGCGCCACCCAGCTAACGCCGGCCACATAAATATCATTGCCCGCGACGATTACCGAATTGGCCTGCGAAGAGGTGTCGTTACCGGTGAGGGCGGTTGGCGTCCCATTCTTCCAAAGCATCGCGCGGGAATAGTTGTTGATATTCTGCCAGCCGACGACATATATATCGGACCCGGAAACGAAGACAGCGTTGGCTACCGACCCGCTCAGCGAATCGGTGCTTAGGAAAACGGGCGAACCATTTTTCCAATAGATGGCCACCGGCCCTGCACCGGCCGTTTGTTGCAGCCCCGATACATAGACGTCACTACCTGCGACGTATATGCCGGTGCTTTGGGGAAATCCGGATGTATTGTTCGGGCCCGCGTAGTTCAAAGGTCCGGCCAGGTCCACCGGCACTCCATTCTTCCAATACTCTGCATGCGCCGCCGATTGCCAGCTTGTGCCGCCGGAAACATAGACGTCGGAACCCGAGACAAAAATGCCGTTCACATAGTCTGCATAAAATCGGTTGGCATATTTCGCGCTATCCACCATTCCGATGGAGCCGTAGCCGGTGAGCGTGAGGGGCGTCCCATTTTTCCAAACGGTAGCGACCGAACCCGTTACCGGGTAGACAGCGCTGTCCGTGCTATAGGGCACCGTGTCTTTCTGCGAGTCATAACCCCTGATCCCCGCAATATAGACGTCACCGCCTGAAAGGGCAACTGCATCGGCAAAACCGTTTGCGATGGAGCCGTTTGTGTCGGCCAGGGACGTCGCCGTTCCATTCAACCAGAGCACGGGACTGTAAGGGTAAAGCACGCTGGAAGTGGATGTCTTAAATCCTGCGATGTAGACATTGTTCCCCGAAGCAGCCAGCGACGATGCTCCGAAATTGTAAAGGATGCCTAGCTCACTATAGACGGAGTTGATCTGGCCGTTTTTCCAATAGACTATCGCGCCATCCTGGACGCCAAGCACGTATAGGGAAGACGGAGTGACCCGCGGGGTCGCAGAATGCGATTCTTTTTTGCAGGAAAGGAAAGAGCCGATCAGGAGCAGTACGGCAGGAACATAGGTCAGGCGGGGGCTCATAAAGAAAGGCTTTAAGTTGGCCAAAGATAATCAAGGTTTTCTACCGCCGTCTTTAAATTCCGGTTAAACCCTCATTTCACCCCCTTGTTGGAATCCCAGGTGCCCTGCAGCTTTAAGACATACAGGATCTGCCCTGTATGATAGGCGGTATGGGTATTGATATGATCGAGTACGGAAGCCAAGGCGCGCAGTTTGGCGTCATCAGCCGTCCTGATCGCGGTTTCCCAGCCTTTCATCACGTCATTTAATTGCGCGACTATCTTCGGCCAGGCATCTACGGTGAAACCGGTGAAGGTCTCGTTGTTGTCACCGGAGAAAGCGGCCGGTTTGCGGCCATTGAACTTGTCCAGCTGCTCCTTGTTCCAATACCAGATATGATAGGCCAGCTCGCCGATCGAATGCGCCGAGTCGGCGGGTTTCCAGGCGGCCTGTTTGGCGGTCACTCCGTCCAGCGCCTTCATCACAGGGACGAACCAGTCCTGGTCGACCCAGGTGTCCCGGAATTGCTCGAGCAGGACGCCGCGCAGGGTTTGAGGGGCCTTGGATTGCTGGGCGCCGGCCGTAAGTCCGGCCAGCAGCAGAATGATAACGCAGATTTTATTCATATAGTGGTGGTTTTGAATTATCGATCGACCCCGTTTTTTCATGGCCTCAATTTATATCATTTTCGGTATCTTAGTTTTACCGATTGAAACCATGCTGCCCAAGCCATTTTATTTTGACGATGCCATCTGGGGCTCCGATACCTGGCCTCTGCTCAGCGCCGTGTATACCGGTGACCTGGAGGCGGTCCGGCACATGCTTGTTGAGGATCCCACCCGGGTTCACGCACAATATGCCTACTATGAACCCCTTCACTATGCCGTCCGCGGCGGCAGTCTTCCGATGGTCAATCTGTTGCTTCGCAGCGGCGCCCATCCTGCCGCACCGGGCTGGAGCAGGCTGGGTGACGAGACGCCGCTGGCTAAAGCAAAATACAGGCGCCGAAACGATATGGTTGCCCTGCTGGAACATGCCATTGCCGAGGCTCCCCCCTACCACTGGCCGCCTACGCGGCCGGCCAGCGCCGAACAACAGCGCCGCCTCGACTTTGCCATCGCCTGCGGTTATACCCCCGATATCGACCATGTGAGACGGGTTTTGGCGGATCATCCCGGCTGGGCGACGCATGGACTGTATGAAGCCATCCACCATGACCGGATGGACATCACCCGCCTCCTCCTAGAATTCGGCGGTGATCCGAATGGTTTCATGCCCTTCGCCTGCTGGTTCACGCCACTGATGCATACCCTGCGCTACCCGGAGCCTCGCTGGGCTATGGCGGAATTGCTCCTGGAGCATGACGTGCCGATCGATGGGACCAACGGGCTCGGGATGACTGCCCTGCATATCGTCGTAGCCATGGGCACGGTCGAAGCGGCCAGATGGCTGTTGGACCATGGGGCCAGCCCCAATGCCATCGAGCCGGAATTCTCGTCCACTGCCCTTGGCTGGGCAGCCCGCTGGAATCGGGCCGATATGACCGAACTGCTGCTCAATTATTATTAAACCCCCCGGCCCGCCCGACAATCCCCCCGCCGGCCCGGCAAAACCGACCTGCCGAAACCTAAAAACTACCCAAAAACCCCAAAAATGGTCTTTTAAGGCCCCAGATTTTAATCTGGCTAACTGTATGTTATACAATTGAATGGCATGGCGTTACGTTCTTATCGCACGGAATGACCACAAAAATCCCAATTATCCGGTTACATCCCTTTCTCCAGAACCTACTATTATATGAAAGTCGAAGGAAAATTTAGCGATAGCGAATTGATAGTGGCGGTCAGCGACTCAACACATCTCAATGATGCCATACTATCCCTCTATCGCCAATACTCCGACATCGTCAGTTCTTTCTTAATCAACTATGGAGCCAGTGAACAGGATGCCGACGACGTCTTCCAGGAAACGGTGATTGCCTTTATCAATATTGTCCAACAGGGCAAGTTCCGGATGGAGGCCAGCATCAAAACATTCCTGGTGTCGGTGGCAAGAAATATCTGGCGGAATGAGCAGAAGAAGCGAATGCGGACCGACTTCCGCGAACAGCGATTCGAATCCGGCAGGCCGCAAAGTGAGGACGAGATCAACGAATGGATCAATGAATCGGAGAAGAAACGACAGTTGCGCGATCTGGTCTTCAAGCTGGGCGAACCGTGCAGAAAGCTCCTGACGCTGTTCTATTATGAGAATCTGTCCATGAAAGAACTCCTTAATTACCTGCCGTACGAGAACGAACAGGTAGTTCGGAATAAGAAATACAAGTGTTTGCAGCAATTGACGGAAATAATGAAAGACCATCCTTCGATTGCGGTGTCCTTGAATGAAATAACCAAATGATTACAACTATGGTACTGAACCGCGAACAATTGATAGATCATCTCGACAGCACCCACCTTGGGGAGGGTTCTGCCGATGTGGACGCGCGGATCGCCGCCGATCCCGAGACCAGCCAGGAATGGCAGCAGCTTCGCTTAACCGTGGATGCAGTGAAGCAGGCTGCATTGTACGAAAAGGTCAGCACCGTAAGAGCTGAATGGCTGGCGCATCGTTCGAATGCTGCATCGGTTTCCACCGCTCTGCCCGGCGGCGCGGTCGTCCGTTCCATCTCACGCGTCGCCCTACGGGCAGCCGCAGTCGTCCTGGTCATCGGCGCATCCGCCGCGATCTATAAATATTCCGTGACCAGTTCATCCGGCATCTACTCCTCCTATTATACTTCGTTCGATCTCAATACCAGCCGTGGCGCCACGACTGCGCAAGATGAAATGGAAGCGGCCTACAAGGCGCGGAACTGGTCGGGCGTTGACGATGCGTTCAAAAAGAAAAAAGTAAAGGACAATAAGAGCTATTTCCTCGAAGGGATGGCCGATATGGAAGCAAAGAAGTACGATGAAGCCATCGGCATGTTTCAGCAGGTCATGGCAGCCAATAACCTCGCCGGTTCCGACTATTTCGAAGATGAAGCCGAGTTCTATCTGGCGATGGCATGGCTGGCGCGGAATGACGTAAAGGAAGCAATGCCCCTGCTGGAAAAGATCAAGGCCGACAAGACGCACCTGTATCACGACGTAGTCGTCCGGATGTCCAGCCTCGATTTGCGGATTGCCGCCTATAAGGATCTCAAATGATCACGCACCATAACCAACGATCAAGCACCATTACCATTAAACAACCGGCCGTAGGCCGGTCGACCGAAGGTCAATCATTAGCGGTTTGCGGAAAATTCGCTAATTTTTCTTGACGCGAATTTTCCGCACATTAAACACGTTTCGTTGTAACAAGCGCTCAGTAAATGGAGAAAGCCGTCGGTCATCGGCTTTCTCTTCTTTTTTTTGCCACCCAGTAGACCCCGCCCGCAAGCGGCGCCAGCAGCAGTCCCCACCACCAGGGGAAGCCCCGCGGATATAACGGCGCCGTGTCCCCGATCAGCACCAGGTGGGACCAGTATGCCGGGCTCTTGTTCACCGTGCCGCTGGCCAGGTAATCCAGCTTCGCCTGCCGCAGCGCCGTCGATTTCTTATACCCTTTTTCCAGGTGGACATAGAAGCGCCGCAGAATAAAGGAAGTGGCCTGATCATCGGCTTTCCAGAGACTGCTGATCGAGCTGGCGCAGCCGGCATAGGCGAAGGCCCGGGCCAGCGAAATAACTCCTTCGTTGCTGACCAGCTCGCCCTGCCCGGTCTCGCAGGCGCTGATGACAACCAGCTTCGTCTTATTCAAATCCAGCCCGTACAATTCCTCCAGGAACAGACAGTCTTCGATCGGCGTATCGGACCGGGGATAAAAGGCGATGAAAGAACCGGCCGCATTGTCGGCGGAAGACACGGCATGGGTGGCCAGGTGCAGGATTGGATAGCGGTTCAGGTCCCGCAGGAACCTGGTCTTGGTTGCTTCCCGGCCGCTGTAATGGCTGCCCGGAAGTCCGCCGATCTCCTCCTGGGAGGCCGGCAATGGCGGGAATCGATATGCACCCGTAGCGAGAAACCGGTCTCCCGTAAATGGGGCAAAAGCCAGCACTCCGGTCTCCGGTGCCCGCTGATCGGCCGGGTGGTCCGGGGGCAGGATCAGCCGCGTAGCGAATTGATAACTGATTGTCGTTGTTTCCAGCATCGTCTTGTCTCCAACGTCGGATGGGAGGGATTCAAAGGGCAGGAAATAAAGGAAGCCATCGGGAACGATAATCCATTCATCCTGGCCAGGGATAAGGGCCCGGATCGGCCGGATGAGTAGCCGGCTAAGCCGCTCGCCCAGCGGGCCGCCTTTGAACTTCCGGCCATTCTCCACTGTCTTCAGTAGCTCCAGCCAGTCCGTTACGTCCTTCTGAAGCCCCGCCAGCGAGTCGATCCGGACGTAATTGAACGACGATCGGGTTAGCACGAAGGCATGGAGCGCGTCCGTTGTCAGACCAAAGCTGATCAGTGCCTGGTTGGATTCCAGGTGCGCCTGGAGTGTCCCGATCCCCGGGATCGTATCGGCATATTTCAGCTTGTAATAATTCCCATTCTGCTCCAGTTGCTGCTGGAGTTGCGCCAGCGCGATCTCATAGCCCGCCTTTTCCTGCGCAATGGTTTGCAGGGCGGCTTCGTCCGTCGTCTCCTCCCCCTTTACATTCAGACGGGCGATATTGTATTTGATGTCTTCCTCTTTTTGCAGGGATCCGTTACCCGGCAGTCCGTGGCTTCTTTCCTGGAGGTTGGCTGCAATGACGGACGCCTTGTTCCGTTCGCTGATCAGGAAGGCCTGTTCGAGGTAGTCTTTGCGGGGATACCGCTGGTGAAGTTCCAGGCAGACCTCCAGGGCGCCCCGGTAGACGGCGCCATTCCGCTTCTTCAGAAAGAGCTTGGCGTCATCCGTATCATAGCTTTTCTCGATATAACGCAGGATTGAAAGGCTTGCCCGATAGGCATCATAAGCGGCCAGCAGCCACTCGTCGCGGGGCTGTGACCGGTACAGCTGCATCAGCAATTGCGCCTTCCTGAACAACGCGTCGAAGAGCCGGTAGGAGGCAAACGAGCCCGTGAAATTGGCCGGATTGGCGAGAATATCCGCGTCGGTAAAGTGCGGGGAAAAGATGATGATCGCCTTCTGCAGCTGGTGTAATGCGGCGAGATAGTCGGTCCCCGCGGCGAGCAGGTCTGCCCGGTAGAGATCGTTTATCCCGCGGTCCAGCTCATTGATCCGTAAAGGTGCTGTCCCCGGTGCCCCCGCAGCCAGTGCGTCAAGCCGGTCGAGAAACAGGACCGCAGAATCGGACCGGTGCAGCTGTTCCAGTGAATAACCAATTTCGTTGAGGACGCCGGGGATATTCCGGACCTTCACTTTCCTGAAGCATCGGAGCGCCTCCCGGTAGTCGTCCAGCGACTCATAGGCCGCCCCCATATTGAGCCAGATCGGATCATCGGCCTGATGATACGTGAGGATCTGCCGGTAGATGTCCAGCGATTGAGTAAACAGCCCAAGGTGATAGCAGCAGGTAGCGATATTGGTTTGGAGGCTGATGGCGGAGGCGGTATCGAACGGGGCGCGGCCCTTCACGATCTGGAAGGCACGGCTGAAATAGTCCCTGCCCTGTTGATAGTTTCCGTTATCGAAATAAAGCACGCCCAGGGTATTGTAAAGGCGGACATTATCGGCTGAATCGAGGTACAGGTTGGACCGGGATTCGGCGTCAAGGAGGAAATAGCGGGCGGAATCGAAAAAGTTGAGGTTATAATAGCTGGTCCCCGTATAGACGTGCAGGACGAAGGTCAGCGAATCGGCTTGCGAATGGTACCGCAGAGCCTGGCAATAGGCCGTCTTGGCGCCGGTGTAATCATACCGGGAATCCAGCAGGATCCCTTTCTTGAACCAGGATTGGAAAAGCAGCGTATCCTTCCCCTTGCTTTCCGGCGCTCCCTCCAGCCCGGCGATCACGCGGCCGAAACCCAACAGGGCCAGGCTGTCGGTGAGCGGGGTATTGTTGGTAAGCTGGAAGAGGCTGTCGGCCCGGTGGTATATAACGGCATTCCGGCCGATAGGATCGCCGGAATTGCCGAAGAGGAAAGTGAGACCCATAAATAGGGCCGCTGTCAACCACCACTTCACCATGCCCACTACAACGGCCTTCGCAACGTGTTAATTGTGTCGGACGATAACTACCAGCGGCGGCCGCGGGTTGCTCGTCGTGCTAATCTCGTTCCCGCTGGTCAGGTTGTCCAGCTTGGTTATGATCGTGCCCAGAAGGCCGCCATTGATGAGCGAGTATTGATCGTAATAGACCAGCTGGACCGAAATATTCTGTAGTGCATTGTTACTGGGGTCATCGCCGATCTTGTAATAGATAGTGGTCGTGATGGTCTGGCCGTTGACCGGCAGGATACCAAAGGCGCCGCCCAGCAGCCCGCCAAGCCCCGGAGGACCATTCAACGTCTGCTCCAGGTTGATCGCACCGGTGCTCTTGTTGACGACTACATGCTGAGCTGCCGCCGAGCCGGTTACGTCGAAGCTACAGGCATTGCTGGTCTGGCAAAGGTTCAGGTCGTTCGGGTTCGCTTCGAAGTAGGGAACGGCATAGTCTTCGTTTTCACTCAGCACATAAACGCTGTCCGCGTAAGCGGCGCCGCCGATCGTGAGGTAGCTGAGACAAGTATCGGTCGTCCCGCTGGCCACGAATCCCAGAATATATTTCATCCCGGTCTGACTGGCAGTTACGTCGATCGCCCCCGTAGTGGAGTCGAGCACCATACCCACTGGCCAAGCCAGATATTTGCCTGGACCAGGGTTGTTGACGGGATTGACAATATAATCGGAGCCGTGCGTCGGCTGCGCATAGATGATGGTATCGCCATAGATCGGCAGGGAAGGACAGCTGTTTTGCGGTGCTGTCTCTGCCGGGAGCGGCGCCTTAGGCTGTGCAGGCGGCGCAATCTCCGAACTGTCGGTGATCAGTACCACAGGAGGGTTGTAACCGGGCGCCGAGCGGAGACCGCCAGGGGTCATGTCGGAGTCGGATGTGGACTTCTGGCAGGAGGCCAGGATCAGGAGGGATGCTAATCCCAGCAGGGTGATCGGGTTTAGTTGCTTTTTCATCGGGACGGAATATTAGGGTCGAACGTTGACAAAATACAAAATCTTTTCCACGAATTCAAGCCCGACCGGCCTTTTGAGGGCTCGGTCTCCTAATTAGTAAACGCCCGGCGCCGGAATGTAACCGGTCCGTGGCGTTAAATTTACAAAAAATTGATTGTCAATATCTTATTAAATTATGGTCGTTCAACCTTCGGCGGTGGCGGCGGCGGCACTTTGTCTTCGATCACCTTTCCCTCGATCTTGATTGGGTCGGCTTGCTGATAGTCAAGGTTCACCTTTTCAAGGAGTGTGTCGACTTTCAGGTGAACCGTCTGGCCGTTCTTGCCGGCGTATTGGATGAACACCTTATTAATGGTCTGCTGGATCGAGTCCCGGACAATTTTGGCTTCCGGCACGATGTCCGCCAACAAGGGTTTCGTTATCTGCGCCTGCGCCGGAGTGCTCTGATCTTTGCTGCACGCCAGCGCCATGACGACCACCAGGGCCGGCAGGGTCATCGCCATCCGCCATCGGGAAGGCCGTTTGGATAAACTGATCATAAGTAATCTTCGTTTTATGGGTGAAAAATAGAAAGGATGTGACGGATCAAGATAGTGGCCGCTATCATAAGCCCGCAGCAGCATTCGCGCAAAGGTCTCGGTGTCGCCCGTCGCGACGCTGGCATCATCCGCAATGAACTCGTGCACCATCTGCAGTTCCCGCCGGATGAGCCAATAGAACGGGTTCATCCACAGCACGGCCGCCAGCGCCTGTGCGAAAAGTAGATCATAGGTATGTCCGCCGCGGATATGCGCCAGCTCATGATCAAGGATCTTCCGATGATAGGGGTCATGAATATCGGCGCCTTCCTGCCAGAAAAGGTTCTTCATGAACGAGAAGGGCGCCCGCCGATCCTGCACTTCGATCAATAAGCAGCCCTCTAACCGCTGCACGCGGCGCCCTTTTTTGAGCCGGTAGACCCGCAAAACACGGATGATCAGAATTGATAGGAGTACTGCGCTGACCAGGCCGCTGAGGATGAGGGCGACGGTCCACACGGGGAAAGCCTTCGCGGCAGCCGGGGTTATCCCGATGGCCCGGATCGTCACAGGCTGCTGCGCTGCCGAATGCCAGGTCAGCCAATCCAGGCGGATCAGCGGTAGTACCAGGCTGGCCAGCAGGGACGACAACAGCCAGACGCGGTTGAACGCATGCAGCTTCCGGTTGCGCAGCACGGTGAGGTAGTACCCCAGCATCAGCCCGCTGATCAGCAGCGACCGGATTAGATAGGAGACTAGCGTATCCATATTATTTTTTGTTTTTCTTCAGTTGTTGTAATAGTAATTCGAGTTCCTTGACCGACAGCTTCTTTTCATCCACAAGGAAGGAAACGACATTGCTGAACGAGCCGTCGAAATACGACTTGGTCATGCTGGTCAGCGTATCCCTGGAATAGCTTTCCTTCGATACCGCCGGATGATACCGATGGATGCGGCCAAGCGTTTCGATGCGGACAAATCCTTTGTCAACCATCGTCTTGAGGATCGTGGCGACCGTGTTCTTGTGCGGCTTTGGCTCCGGCATGGCTTCGACGATCTCCATCAGCAAGCCGCTTCCCAACAGCCACAGGACTCTCATGACCTGTTCTTCCGCCCGGGTGAGGGTTTTCATTCTGAACTATGTTTATAGTTCAAAGGTAGAACTATTTTTATAGTTTCAAAATTTTTTTTGGACCGGGCAGATTTTGAGCCGGGAAGATTTTGGACCGGGCGGCACCCGTGGTCATTTCAGGATCAGGACGGGCATCTCCGCATTCCTGACCAACGCCTGCGAAATACTGCGGTGCGTCAGCTTATAGAAGAAGCTGTGCTCTCCCGGCAGTGCAATGATCATATCCGCTTTCCTATCCTGCGCAAATCTCTGGATGCCCAGCAACGTATTGGATTCATCGGAGTAGTTGAGCTCCCAATCGATGCCTGCCAGGTATTTTTGAAGGTTGGAGCTGACCGCGCGGAACCGCTCATCAGGTTCCGAGCGCCGGAAGCCCGGATCTACATGAATGACCAGTACTTTCGTGCCACGCCAGAACGATCCTTCCTGCATGACTTTGAGCGGTGACAGACAAGCCAGGTTTTGAAAATCGCTGGGCAGGAGAACGGTATGAATGCCCTCAAACAGCTTTCCGGCGGGGACGATCAGCACCGGTATCGGGCTGATCCGCGCGATCCCGATCACGTGTTCCCCTACTTCACTATCCTCACCACTGCCAATAACCAGCACGTCCGGCTTTTGGAAGGCCACCGCGTCCACGATGGACCGCAACAAGGGTTCGTCGCTTTCCATTGTTTCTACCGTTACCGCCTGACCGGCGAGCGGCTTTATTTCGTCCCGGACATCCAGCAGGTGCCGTCTCAATTCGCCGCGTTTTTCGCGGATTTCCTGTTCTCCGACCTGAACGAAGTCGGGCGTCGGCAGGATCTGCTCATAGATAGAGACGAAATAACTGTTCAGAAGGATGATCCGCCCGATCTGATATTCCGGCAAGGCGGAAAGCTCCGCGATGTATCGCGCGGCATTGTGCGATGCGGCCGAATAGTCGACCGGCAAAAGGATCGTTTTCATGACCCATGGTTTTAAATCGTTACTTGTACGTTGTCCGTTATTTTTCTGATCAGCTGCAGACAGGACTCGATCTCCTCTCCGCCGATCCCGGCAACGGCCTGCTCATATACTTCCAATACCCAGGGATATAGCTTCTTCCGCAATTGCCGCCCCGCCGGAGTGAGATACACCAGCTTGTTGCGCCGGTCCCGCTCATCGCCGATCCGCGAAACCAACAGTTCCCTTTCCAGCTTTCCCACAAGGTGGGTAATACTGGACTTGTCCTTGACCGTTAGAGCCGCGAGCTGCTGCTGGTTCACCCCATCCTCCTTCCAGAGGCAAGCCAGAATTTCAACCATCTCAAAACTGATGTGCGGCGCATGCTCCGTGATCTTCTCCTGAAGCAGATAATTGATGTGATTTCTCATTTCAGCCACCGCCCGGCCGAGGTCGACGGCGAGTTCGGTACGTTCTTTTTCGGGCATGATCGGGAGTGTTTTGGTTATAACATTAGTCAATGGGCGATAGTTTAAAGTTAAACTATTTATTTTTTCGGAGCAAGACCTTTTTAGGATATTCGCTCAAAATTGTATATTCGGGCCTTTACCGGGCGGAGCCCGGATCTCAACCAAACATATGAAGCTCAACACCATTTTCGCTTTTGTCCTTCTCGCTTCCTGCCTTTTCGTTTACGCCTGCACCCATTCCGACACTGCCGGCATCCGCCTGAACGGCACCTGGCAACTCTTATCCGGAATGACCATCACCGGAAAGGACACGGTTCCCTACGCCGGCGATTTCCGGATGATCAAGATCATCAACGACACACATTTTGCCTTTCTGCGGCACGACAAAAAACCGCCAAAGGACTCGGCCAATCATTTCGATGGCGGCGGGGGTAACTATACGCTGTCGGGCAACCAGTATACGGAACACCTCGACTATTACGCGGACCGCAACTGGGAAGGCAAACCTTTTACGTTTACCGTCGAGATGCACAACGACACCCTGATCCAGACCGGCATAGAAAAGGTCGATGCGTCGCACATCGATCATATCATCATCGAGAAATATATAAGGGTCCGATAAAAAGACCCGCTAACGGACGAACAGTTGCAACAATTTAACGATTCCGCTGTCTTATTTCCTTTAATTTTAGGGAACACGTTAAACCTTTGCTCATGTTGCGTCTCTTCAGTATTCTTACAGTTTTTTTGCTTGGTCCCCCCGGCCCCGCGAAACATTACCGGCTCTTCGTCTCTCACTACGAGAATATCCTCGGCACCTCTTTGGAGCTGAAGGTTTCGGCCAGCTCCGCCGCGACGTCGGAGAAAGCGGAGGCTGCCGTTCTCAAAGAGATTACCCGCCTTTCGGATATCCTGAGCGGTTACGATCCCCGGAGTGAATTCAGCCGGTGGATGAAGACGGAGCAAGACCCGGTAGCGGTCTCGCCGGAACTTTTTGAAGTGCTTGGCCTGTTCGACCAGTGGCGGATCCGGACAGGTGGCGCACTGGACGCCTCCGCCGAAGTCATTACCAAATTGTGGAAACAGGCGGCGGCAAACGGCCGGCTGCCTTCCGATGCCGAGCTGGCACAGGCCGTCCTCCGGGTCAGACAACCGCATTGGAAACTCGATAGCGTCACCCGGACCGCAACCCATCTCAGTAACGCCCCGCTCATGTTGAACTCCTTCGCCAAAAGCTATATTATCCGGCATGCCGCTGACTCCGGCCGCGCCATTGAGGGGGTTGATGCCATCGTCGTCAATATCGGCGGCGATCTGGTGATCTCCGGCAACGTCAACGAAACCGTGCTCATCAGCGACCCGAAGGATCCCGCCGAGAACGCCGATCCCATCGACCGGCTGAAGGTCAGCAACATGGCCGTCGCCACAAGCGGCAATTATCGCCGCGGTGAGCTCATCGCCGGGCATTGGTATTCGCATATCGTCGACCCGCGTACCGGGCAGCCCGCCGGCAACATTCTGAGCGCAACCGTCGTCGCACCCGATGCCACGGATGCCGGGGCGCTGGCTACCGCGTTTAATGTCATGAGCCCGGACGAGAGCGTCCGGCTGGCCTCAACCATTCCCGGCGCCGAATACGTCATCATCACCGCGGCGGGCGACCGGATTGCCAGCCCGGGGTGGAAAGACCTGGAGACAAAAGCTCCGCAACCCGCGCATGCCCCCGGGAACTTCGAGCTGCTGATCAACCTCGAAGTCAACATGCAGAGCGCCCCCAACAACTACAAGCGGCCTTACCTGGCGGTTTGGGTGGAGGATGAGGATCATTCCTCCGTCCGGGCGATTTCCGTTTGGCGCGGCGAATTGCGGTATTTGCGGGAGCTCAAATCCTGGTATCTGCGGTATGGCGATGCGTACCGGTCGGACATGAAATTCGGTAACTCGATCACCAGCGCCACCCGCCCGGCCGGCAAGTACACATTGAAATGGGACGGCAACGATGATCAGGGCAATCCCGTAAAACCGGGCAAATATGTTATTAAGATCGAAGTAGCCCGGGAACATGGTACTTACCAGATTATGCGGCAGGAGATCGACTGTGACAACCAGCCAAAGGTCATCAACCTGACCGGCAATGTCGAGATCTCTTCGGCTGCTTTGGACTATAGGAAAACGACGAATGGCCAATAACCGAGACCTCGCCTGGAAAAGAAGGACGGCAATGCTGATACGCTGGCTGCACATCTATCTGTCGATGCTCAGCTTTGCGATTGTCTTTTTTTTCGCGGTGACCGGTCTGACCCTTAACCATGCCGACAAGTTCGGGGATCAATTGACCACTACCCGCGAACAGGGACGACTCGACAGCAATTGGGTCAATGCGAAGGACACCACGCGGATCGCAAAGCTCCGGATCGTCGAATATTTGCGCGAGACCCATCATATCCATGCCGCGCTGAACGACTTTCGGATTGATGACGACCAGATCGGGGTCTCCTTCAAAGGACCGGGATTCGAAGCCGATGCCTTTGTCAGCCGCCCGGCCGGAAAATATGAGCTGTCGCAGACCAGCGCCGGTTTCGTTGGGCTGATTAACGACCTGCACAAGGGCCGCGATACGGGGCATGGGTGGTCGATATTCATCGATGTCTGTGCGATCCTGCTGACGGTGGTGTCGCTGACCGGGATGATCCTGCTCCTGTTCCTGAAGAGGCGCCGGACCGCGGGATTGATCGTGGCAGCCTTCGGAGGGATCATCGCCTGGTTGATTTATAAAATCTGGATAAAATGATTGTATGAAAAAGACTGTACTTTTTTTCGCATTCTTCCTGCATGTGCTTCTCGCCATAGGACAGGAAAAGAAATGGCATGAGCTTGAAGGTTACTTTCAGTCTCAGGCCAACAAAGATCTTGTGGTCCAGTTCATCCCGCAGGACAGCATCATCTTCGCCAAGCTCCTTTGGAACGGTGGATCGGCCCACCTGGTGCCGGATACAGGGCTGGCGTTCGTCAGCAGGGAACAAGGCGAACATGGGCCGCTGCGGCTCGTTTTTCATCGCGAACCTTCCGGAGCGGTCAACCAGGTGGACGTGAGTGATAACGGGCTATGGGTACGCCAACCGAATTACAAGCCGGCCGTCCAGCAGGAGATGCCGCACACGCCGGATCAATTGCAAAAATTCGCCGGTCTTTATCAACTGAAGGAGGATAACGCCCAATATGTCCAGCTGACCGTGGACAACAATAGCCTGACCATTCATCAGCACTGGGACGGCGGGGTACGCGAAAACTTCGTACCCTCCGCCGAAGGTAAATTTTTCGAAAAAGATTTTCCCCGGTTTACCCTCGAATTTTCGCCCGATCAACAAGGACATTATAACCAATTCGTGGCGCTTGGCCGCGATCACTGGATCAGAGCGGAGCCACCTACGCTTACGGCCGCCCAGCTGAAAACCTACGAAGGGAAGTTCCGCTCAGAGGAGGATCCGGATAACATGGTCCAGCTCGTCGCTACAGACAAGGGTCTTATTGTCAGAGAGCTTTGGAACAAAAAGGAGGTCTCGCTGCAACCGCTGGCTAACACGTACTTCAATGATGAGAAGCTTTCCTTTCCGGTTCAGCTCCTCATCGATGACGGTAAGGTCAAAAAAATCGTCTTACTCGGAAATCAGCGGTTTGTCCGCATCGAATGATGCCTGCCGCCGCCGAACCGACGGCCCAGGATAACCTTGAAGATGCTGCGATCGATCGCCGGCGTTAGCCCGAAAACATAACCCGCGTTGAATTCCCAGCGTGGATCGAAGTCCGCGTCCACGCAGATGGCCAGCTGGTGCTGCTGCTCCTTGATCGGGTCGAAATGCGTGATCGGTCCCCAGGAACCATAATATTCAATTCCATACGCCCAGACTTTGCCGATCTGGTAACTGAACTTGAAGTCCGGCGCCCAGATCGCACCTCTTCCGGCATCCGCGCCCTTGAACGTGAGGTCCACCACCGGGTTTAGCGCCAGATAGACCGGCCCCAGCTGTTTATCGATGATCGGGCGGATCTCCAGCGTCCAGATATCGGGATCATAGCCGTCCTTCACAAACCCGCCTTCGAACGAAATGCTGACGCCGACCGGCCAGTTCCATTGCGCCGGCGCCATGACCCGGGGCCGGAGATGGCTCCCGACATAGTTGGTCCGGCCCATGTCGCCAACGGCATTAAAGATATAAAACCCGGTTTCAAACCAGGAGTTCCAGCCATGCGTGATCTCGATCGTCTCGCGGTCCATATGGTTGGTGGAGACAACCCCTTGAGCGGCGATATTGCCGATAAAACTATAGTTACTGTGCAATTCCACCATCGTGGTATCTTTCCCCACCGTCGGGGAAGCATATACCTGGATCTCGTAGTTGTCCTGGGCGGAAGAGGGAATAGCAACGAGCAAACCTGCGAGCAGCAGGAAGGAGGAGCAGAGGCCAAAGCGGAATCGGAATTTGTTCATAAGCAAAAGGTGCCCGAAGGTCTAAAGCAATTTTGAAGTAATTCTGAAGTCAGTTTTTCATCAGATTGTGGGGTCACCTTGCATGTTTGTAGCAATTGAAATCATGAGGAAATCAGCTTTACTACTGTTATTATTGAGTTCACTGTACCGATTGGAAGCACAACAAGAGCCGTCCCAACCGGCGGTTCCAGCCGTTAAGATCACCGGGCGGATCGTCGATTCGAATTCCCGCCAGCCTATCCAATACGCCACCATTTCCGTCTTTATCGCAGGCGCGGCCAGGCCCGTCGGCGGCATGATGACCGGCAGCAAGGGCGAGTTCAGCGTCCCGGCGCCCCGCAACGGCGAGTTCAACGTCACGGTGGAGTGCATCGGCTACGCCAAACGGAAACTGGGACCCTTCCCCGCCGACGGCAAACGGACAACCCTCGGCGATATCCTCCTTTCCAAAGAGGCGGCCAGCCTGCAATCCGTGACGGTCACCGCCACGAGAGGGCTGGTGGAGAACAAGCTCGACAAGATCGTTTACAACGCCGAAAAGGACGTGACCTCACTCGGCGGCGTCGCCACCGACCTCCTCAAAAAAGTCCCGATGGTCTCCGTCGACGTAGACGGAAATGTCGACATCATGGGCAACACCAACATCCTGTTCCTGATCAACGGCCGGCCCTCCAGCATCTTCGGCAATAATCTCACCGATGCCCTGCAATCGATCCCCGCCAGCCAGATCAAAAGTATCGAAGTGATCACCAGCCCCGGCGCCAAATACGACGCGGAAGGAACTGGCGGGATCATCAACATCATCCTGAAAGATAACCGGATAAACGGCATCAATGGGAACCTCAGCCTGACGGGTGGCTCCCGGCTCGAGAACGGCTCTTTCAATTTCAACGTCCGGCACGGCAAGTTCGGGCTCAACAGCTTTTTTAGCGGTAACGCCCAGCTGCCTTCTACCACGTTGAACTCCTCCAACCGTAATTCTTATGACTCGGCCAACAATTTGTCGGGCAATCTGCTCCAGAACGGTACCAGCCGCTTCTACCGCAACGGCTATGAAACCGGGCTGAACCTCGAATGGGATGCGAACAAGTATGATGCGTTCACCGGCGGATTGCAGTACTCGAGTTTCGGCAACAATAACCGCGGCTCGTACCAGCAGACGGAAACAGATTATACGCCACCCGCGACCGCGCCGGCGGATGTGATCAACAGCCTCGTCAACAACAATAGCCAGTTCCGCGCGCGCTCCCTCGACTGGAACCTGCGGTACAAGCGGAGTTTTTCCGTGGAGGACCGCGAGCTCGATATCTCCCTCGATGGCACTTATGGGCGAAACACCGCCTCCTATGGTCAAGTGGAATCCCCCCCTGACGGTGATTCGGCCTATGCCGGGTCCACCGGGAGCAGTTCCGGCTATGACCATGAAACCAATATCCGGGTTGATTATACAGAGCCGCTGGGCGAAAAGGTCCGGCTGGAGACCGGCGGGCGCATCCAGCTCCGGCGGATCACCAGCAATTCACCGGTGTATTCTTATGATGATTCCACCGGTCTCTATCCGTACAATCCGTCACAATCCGATTCTTTGGCTTACGATCGTCACGTCTATGCAGGATATGTATCGATGAGCTTTCCTGTTTTTCATTTCCTGGATGTCAAGGCCGGCCTGCGATTTGAACGGACGACCACCGACGCCTCCTTTTCCGAGGTCCCCGATAGCTATATTCCGGGCTACAACAGTTGGGTGCCTTCCGCAATCCTGTCCCACTCCTTTCCGCATGATCAAACACTCAAGCTGAGTTTCTCCCGGAGGCTCCAACGCCCCGACTACCGGGATCTGAATCCTTACACGAACGCCAGCGACCCCAAAAACCTCACCCGTGGCAACCCCTTGCTCCAACCCGAAGACGCCTACAATTTCGAGCTTGGCTACAGCAAATCCTATGAAGAGGGCAGCGCCCTGAACATCGTGGCGTTTTACCATCGTTCTGATCACGATATCCAACCCTTCATTCAATATTACAGCAGCTTCACCCTGGGTGATTCGGTCTATACCGACGTATCGGTGAGCACGCCGATGAATATCGGATCCGAGAACAACTATGGGTTCAATATCTATGGATCGGTTCCGCTTGGGAAAAAGCTGAACCTCCGGTCGAACGTGACGGTGTTTGACCGCTATATCGTGACCGGGTCGCTCGGCGGGCCGCCGATAAACAGTTTCAACTATCGCATCAACCTCAATGCCGGCTACCAGCTCAGTCCGACCTTTATCGCGGAGTTTTTTGGTAATTTCCGATCCGCCCGCAATGAGATCCAGGGCCGGTACCCTTCTTTCACCACCTACAGTGTCGCCATGCGGAAACAGTTCTGGAAGAAAAAAGGCAGCATCGCCTTTACGGTTACCAATCCCGTCGGAAAATATGTCAACCAGGAGACGGCGGTAACCGGCAGCAATTTTGCCTTGAACAGTCTTCGGCAGATCCCCTACCGGTCCTTCGGGATTAACTTCACCTGGAAGTTCGGGAAGCTGGAATTCAAAAAGGACAAGGAGGAGGAAAAGGATATCCCCAACACGCCGGAGGCTGCGCAATAAAATGCGTATTTTTGGCTCAATCCCGTGCGTTTCTTCGCCAAATACAAACAAATCTTCCTCTACGGCGGCGCCCTCGCGCTCCTGCTGCTCCTGCTCAATTGGCTGGAATGGAAGTTCATTGTCCTGGACCGGGCCATCGAACTGTACAGCGGCGCCCTCGCGATCATCTTCACCGGCCTGGGTATCTGGCTGGCGATCAAGCTGGCGCGCCCGAAATGGAAGACCGTCATCGTGGAAAAGGAGATTTATGTAAAACCCGGGACGATCAACGAAAAGGAGCTGGCCCGGCTGGGCCTCAGCGCCCGCGAGCTCGAAGTGCTTGGGCTGATGGCCGAAGGACTGAGCAACCAGGAGATTGCCGCGCGGCTCTTCGTTTCCCTCAACACGATCAAGACCCATTCCACCAATATTTTTGAAAAGCTGGATGTCCGGCGGCGGACCCAGGCCGTCGATAAGGCAAAAAAGCTGAATATCATACTTTAGTCGGCTCAAAATCACCCGAAAGTATGACGGGAATGAAAATTCGATCACCCATTTTTGTGGCATCAAAACATCTTATATGAAAAGGAACATCCTCGTATTCGGTTCGATCTCCGGGATCATCGTCGGGACGCTGATGGCGCTCAGCTTGTTTTGGGCAAACCAGGGCCACGATATTAAGCAAGGAATGCTGCTGGGTTATGCATCGATGGTCATAGCCCTTTCCCTGATCTATGTCGGGGTCCGGAATTTCAGGGACAAATACAACGAAGGAGTGATCAGCTTTCCAAAGGCCCTGAAGCTGGCCCTGGGGATCACGCTTATCGCTTCCACGATCTACGTCGCATTCTGGCTGGTTGAGTTTTATGTTTTCATCCCCGACTTCATGGATAAGTATACTGCTGCCCATATCCAGCAGGTGAAGTCCAGTGGCCTGCCCCCGGCGGACCTGCAGAAGCAGGTAGCGGAGATGGAAAGCATGCGGGACTCCTATGATCACAATCCACTCGTGGTTGTCCTTTATACCTACCTGGAGATCGTACCCGTCGGGTTGATTATTTCTCTGTTAACTGCACTTCTGTTGAAACGGAAACACCGGGTTTCCCCGGCTTCGCCGGCAGTAGCCTGAGCGATCCTTCCATTTTCATCCAGAATTGGTGCCTAGATTCACGGATGATGCTTCGATCCATTTTTCCGATTGTCCTCGCTGGCTCGCTGGCGCTCGTTTCCTGCGGTCAGCCCGGGCCGGATAATGCTGCCTTACAGGCGCAGGTCGACAGCCTTCAGCGCCGCCTCAGCAACAGTTATATCCCGGGTTTGGGCGAATTCATGTCAGGGATCCAGGTACATCACGAGAAGCTGTGGTTTGCCGGCACGGCACAGAACTGGAAGCTGGCCAATTTTGAGATCGATGAGATCCGGGAGGCGCTGGACGATATCCAGCGTTTCTGTACCGACCGGCCGGAGATCGCATCGATCCCGATGATCCTTCCGCCGATGGATAGTATCGGCAAGGCCGTGACGCAACAAGACCTGCCGCGATTCAAATCGGCGTTTATTCTGTTGACCAATACCTGTAACAATTGTCACCGCGCGACGAAGCACGAGTTCAATGTCATCCAGATCCCGACGACCCCTCCCTTCAGTAACCAGGTGTTTACGAAACAGCCCTAACCACCCCGCGGCGCGCCGATCCTTTTTTCATACAGACTGAGACCCGATCCGAAATAGTGTTGAGGGATGAGCGGATTGGTGGGGTCATCGAACGTTTTGATCCCGCAGTAGGTATACCCGCATTGCTGATAATAGGCGTTCAGCCGGACGTTGTCGCGATCCGTGTCCAGCCGGATGAATGCTTTGCCCGCTTGCCGGCCATGGTCTTCGGCCCAGTCGGTGATGGCGGTGACATAACCCCTTCCACGGAATTCGGGGTTGGTCACGATCCGGTGCAGGTAGATGGACGGATCGGCATCCCGTTCGTCCCAGATCAGCTGGTCGGTAAAGGCGATGGAAAAGAAGGCGGCGATTACATCTCCCTCCAAGATCTTCCAGTGGAGATTGTTATTGATCTCTATAAGGAGCCGCTCTTCGTTCATGCCCTGCCAATGCTTGCCAAATTTCAGTTTTTGATAGTCGATGGCCGCATGGAACAGGTGCCGAATTTCCGGTATATCGTCGGGAGTACTATGCGTAATGATCATAATGGATTTTCACAAATATTGGAATATTTTTTATTATTGCGGGACATCAACTCCATTAAGCCATGAACCCTAATCCCCCAAACGCGCCCACAGCGGTGCCGTGGATCATTTCCTACCTGACGCTCCGCAAAACCGTCGGGCTCCTGGGTGTTTCCCTTGTTCCGGTATTGGTGATCGGGTCATTCATAATCGATCTCATCAATGGACAACCGGCAGCTATTCAGACCTCCGTAAGTGCATACTATTATAGCAGCATGCGGAACGAGCTGGAAGGCATCCTGTTCGGCATCGGGATGTTTCTCTTATGTTATGACGGCTATGATCGCGTGGATTCCGTTATCAGCAAACTGGCCGGGGTGTTCGGCCTTTGTATCGCTCTCTTCCCGACTTCCCCCGCAAACGAAACAGGCGGTGTCATCAGCACCATCCACTATGTGGCCGCGGGTATCTTCTTCGCGCTGCTGGCCTACATGTCGATCTTCCTGTTTACGAAGAAGTCCCCCTATCCGAGCCTGCAGAAGCTCAAGCGGAACCGCATTTATCGCGCTTGCGGGATCGTGATGGCTGTTGCTGTGACCGGCATTCCATTTGACGGGATCACCCCGATCTGGGAGAAGATCGGGTTTTTACACCCGACGCTGATCCTCGAGTTCCTGGCATTGACCTCCTTCGGGATCTCCTGGCTGACGAAAGGGGAATTCTGGCTGAAGGAAAAGATTCCAGCAATATGACCTATTCCCTGGCCAGCGCGACGATATCCTTTACTTCGAGGATCGGTTCCGGCGCACCCTTGCTTGACGCATTGATCATCGCGAGCCCAACTTCCCGGATCGTGCAGACCCCACCGGGAAAAAGCGCGCGGCTGATCGGGTAGAGCCAGCCGACGTATTTATAATAGGGATTGACGTTATGCTGCCCCGACGTAGGTTTCATAAACCCCGGCCGGAACATGAACGCTCGTTTGAACAGTCGGATCAGCGCATTTTCTGTAGCGCCTTTCACGCGGGCCCAGGCCATCCGACCTTTTTCGTCGGTACCGGCGCCCGTGACGTAACAAAAGGCCGGGTCCACGTTTTGCCGGGCAAACGCCTGCGCGAAATTCAGCGTCAGGTCATAGGTGAGATGCTTGTATACGTCATTCTTCATGCCGACCGACGAGACCCCCAGGCAAAAGAAGCAGGCATTGTAACCCGCCAGCTGCGGCTCGATCGGCGCCAGGTGAAAAAAATCGGAATGGATGATCTCCCGCAGCTTGGGATGCGACCGACCGAGGGGCCGGCGGTTGATGACCAGGATCTTTTCTACATCCGGGTGATCGAGACAAGCGAGCAGGACACCTTCTCCGACCATGCCGGTAGAGCCCGTAAGAATGACGTTGAGTTTCATAAACATTTTTTTAATGCCTTCGATACCTTCCTGGCGATCTCGATATTCCCTTTGTCTGATGGATGTAGCCCATCGAATGTCATGTCGATCGCTTCTTCCGGATAAGGATACTCATCTGTCGCCGGATCGAACGGGATGGTCGTATACGCCGGATAGGGATATTCGTGGTAGGCGCCGGATTGCGGGTCTTTGAGCCGCTTGTAGCGGACCAGCCGCGGAATGGCCAGCCGCCGGTCGTGGTAAAGGTCGATACAGCGCAGGTTTTCATGGCGGGCAATGTCCGTGACCGCATCTGCAACCTGTTCCAGTGTCTGCCCCACCTTTGCTTTGTAAGAGCCCCAGGCGTTGTTCTTATAGTTGTTAATGTAGACGAAGTCGGCGCGCGGCATCGGCGTGATCAATATAATGGGTGCACCGGGGTTGAGACTCCGCAGTTTGTTGATCAGGACACGGAAGCTGCCATAGACCGTGTTCACGCCGGTACCATGCTGGTAGTCGTCCCAGCTGCCTAAAGGAACGCCATGCCACCAGTCATTGGTGCCGAGGAAAACGGTGTAAATGTCCCCGACCGGAATATTCACGGAGTCGATCTTCTGTGCGAAGCGTTGGATGGTCCAGCCATTCCGGCCCTGGTTGACGTAGTGGAGGTAAGGGAGCTTTTCGGTTACATCGGTCAGGTACCCTTTGTGGATCCGGTCCTTCGTTTCGTCGCGGTGGTCGTTTAGATAGGTTATGCTGTCACCGATCGCGACCCAGTTTTCGGGCCTGTGACTGAATCCCGTCAACAGAAGCAGCATGACACCAAGGGAGATGATTTTTCTCACGTTTCAGGATTTTTGACTGTCCTCAAATTTCTCCCGCAAGATATTAAAGAATATGCTGCCGTAAATTACCCCAGATATGTCGCATTCGCCCCCTTTGAAGGCGATCTGCCTTTCCTATATTGGGCAGGTTAAATTCCTTCTATGTATAAGCTACTACTTTCACTGATCATCCTGCTGCCTACGCTAAGCCCTGCTCAGCCGACTTCCGGCTGGCAGCTCGACAAAATGCCCGCTGACCTGGAGACCCAGCTTGCCTTGAGCGCTCTGCCTTCAAATCTCCGTGCCGCTGCGACCGTCTATCTGCTGGACCCGGCCAAAGGCCTTTACCTGGCCCGCCAGGGTTCCAATGGTTTTGTCTGTTTTGTTTCCCGGACGGAGTGGGAATGGGGGGAATTCCGGAAGGATCTTTTTGCGCCGATGGGTTTTGACCCGGAGGGCGCCCGGACGACTTTTGTGGGTTATCGGGATGTCGCGGCTATGCGGGCGTCTGGCAAGTACACCCCCCAGCAGATCAAGGACAGCGCGATATCGCGGATCCGGCGGGGGATATACAAGGCGCCAGCCCGATCGGGGGTCTGCTATATGCTGGCGCCCGTTATGCGGGTATATACAGGGATGCCGGGGGATGAACACGTGATGACGATGAGTATGCCGCATTATATGTTCTATGCCCAAAATATAAAAGATGCTGATATCGGGACTGACCCTAATTCTCAATACGGGCCGTGGCTGGTGAACCCCGGAAATTTCGTTTTGGGCCAGGGCAAAGGACCCTACGGCTATATCATCGTTCCGGCGCGTGAAGAGATCGCCACCAATATTGTGCAGACGAACAAAGACCTCCTCCAGCGCCTGGCGGCCTGGAGCCCTTATTTCAAGTTGGACGCGGCAATGAATCACTGAGGATAAACCATCTTGCCATCCAAACCGGCGAGCCGGATGCTGTCCGCCTGGCAAAGCCCGTTGGAGTGAAAACCCAATCCGGTGATGAGGCCAGCGGAGGCGGAGTAGGTTTTTGTCATCACCGTTTTGTCGTCAACGAAAATAGTCACCTGACGGTTCCGGTTAACTATTTCCAAATGATGCCATTGGTGGACGTCACAGGCGAGCGGTGAGAGGTCATTGTCCTTCCCGTCGATCGCCCGGTCCCCGAAATGGGCGCTGATTCCCCCGGTGCACCCGGGCATGGTGAGCGCGCAGTACATAAACCCCTTTTGGCAATAGATCTCCGGCATGATCCACGGGCAGCCTGTGTTGCGCATATCCGTCATTTTTATTCGCGCCGTCAGCCTGAAATTATCGGCATCCGCTTCGATCTTAGCGGGAAAGAACGTGTAGAGATAGACCTGGGGATTATCCGGATCGATCTTGCTGGCCAAAAGCGTTTGTCTGTCCAGGCCCAGGACCCCATTCCGAATAGGTGTATCGGTATGGATATAGGCGGGCAGCCCACGGACCAGCGATTCCTTGCTGTAAAAGAACCAGTTGTCGGTGGGGATGCTGACATCGATCGTCTTTACGATCCGGTCATCGGCGAAAAGCTTGGCCGTGTGATAGCCGGGCTCATAGTAGATATCGGTGAGCGTATGGTTGTTCTTATAGACGCGCACCCGCCGGTTCCGGTCCCAGGATTGCTGGATGAAAAAGCTGTCTCCCCGGAGGCGGTCGATATCATAGGCGAAGACCACGGTGTTTGGTATGGCGTTCGGAGTGGTCCTGCGGACGGTGAACGTGGCTGCGCCGACGGCAGCCGTCGACCTGGATAGATAATTCCAGGAAAGAGTGAGGACAAACACGAGTAGTGCGATGCCGGCGCCGATGAGGTACCGCGGATTGCGCCGTTTCCCTTTTTCCGCGCCCGCCTGCTTTGCCGCCTTGAAAGCGGGCCAGTCGGCATACCCGAGGTATACAGAGAGGGCGTTTAGCGTGGCTACCTGGGGTAGCCGGTTGTACTGGCCGTTCAGGATGCGTTTGATCGTCGAGAGGCTGATCAGAATTCCCGAGCGTTCCTCAATCCGCTCGCAGAGGTATTCGAGATCCCGCTGCCGCATTTCCCCTGCGGCTCCAAAACCTTGCCGGGCAGCCAGTTCCCGTGCCCCCAGTTCGATGAGCTCCCGATCGGTCATACCTGAATTATCGCGTTTTGATTGTTTTTGAATGGCTTTTGACTGCGTTCTTCAGGGGCGACTGCCGAGATTTGGTCGAAAATCAACCCATGAGTTCCTTTGCCAAAAGGCTGCTGATCACCGTCCTGATCGCCGGGACCCTCGACATCACGAGCGCGTACGTCAACATCTTTATCCGAACCGGCCATATTTCCAGGAGAATGTTCCAATATATCGCCGGGGGAGCGCTGGGTCTCGGAAATACGCTGAACGGAGGCGTGCCGGTGATCCTGCTCGGAATCTTCTTCCACTACTTTATCGTCTTTTGTTTTACCCGTTTCTTTTTTTTCCTCTACCGTAAAAATAGAATTTTCCGACTGAACAAGTATCTCGCCGCCCTGCTGTACGGTATTTTTATATGGACGGTAATGAATCTCGTGGTCCTCCCGCTCAGCGCCCTGCCCCCGGGAAAGATCACCCTCGGGAACGCCGCGCTGGATTGCCTGATCCTGGCTGTCATGATCGGGCTGCCGGTCTCGCTTAGCGCCAGCACGTATTATGGGAAGGCCCGGGTTTCGTAGGTTCCCTTATATTTGATCAAACGAACACCACATGAGTTCCTGGGATTTGAAAGAGAAGCGGGCCCTCATAACCGGCGGTACCAAAGGTATCGGTAAGGCCATCGTGAACGAATTTCTCGGGCTCGGTGCCGAAGTCGTCTTTACTGCCAGGCACGCCGCCGAAGTGGCCGCGGTGGAGCGGGAGTTTCGGCAAATGGGATTCCCCGTGTACGGCGTCGTTGCCGATGTGGCACTCGATCCGGACCGGAAGAAACTGCTGGAATGGATCAATCAGCAGTGGGGGCTCCTCGACGTCCTGGTCAATAACGCCGGAATGAACATTCGTAAACGGGTAGCTGATTACACGGAGGCAGAATACAGACAGGTGCTGGAAGTGGACCTTATTGGAGCTTTTGAACTCTGCCGGACCCTCCAGTCACTGCTGCAGCAAGGGCACTCTGCCTCAGTAGTCAACATCTCGTCCGTGGCCGGTTCATTCGATCTGTTTACCGGCGCTCCATATGGGATGGCCAAAGCGGGGCTTATCCAGCTTAGCCGTCATCTTGCCGTTGAATGGGCGCGCTTCCCGATCCGGGTAAATACCGTGTCTCCCTGGTTCACCGAGACACCGCTGGTGGAACGCACGCTGGCGGATGCCAGGAATTCCGAAGCGATCCTCTCCAGCACCCCGCTTCGCCGCGTAGCCCAGCCTTCGGAAGTCGCGGCCGCAGTGGCTTTCCTGGCTATGGACAAAGCTTCTTACATAACGGGGCACAACCTCAGCGTGGATGGCGGCGCGACCAGCGGGCTGCTCTAATGAGTGGAAAAAGTTATCTGATCAACACCACGGTACCTTGCCTGGTGATGACTCTGCCGGTGTAATCCGTTCCTTTCACGATCCACAAATACGCATTGGTTTCCTGCAATCTTCCATTGATCTTGCCGTCCCATCCCTGACCGATCTGCGCCGTGCTGTATAACAGCTGTCCCCAGCGATTAAACACGCGGAAATAGTCGAGGGAGGAAATACCCATGCAAACTGGTCGAAACAGGTTATTGCTGATCGCTCCCGGAGTGAAGGCATTGGGCACAAAAATATCCGGCAGCGTATTCGCAACCCTCACCTTCACCATGGCCGTGCCGTAGCAGCCGAAAGTATCCCTTGCCGTAACCTGGTACAGAATGCTATCGATATCCGATCCATACTGGCCAATCGGGTCCGCTATGTCGGGGTTGCTAAGATCGGTGGCAGGGGACCATTGGTATTCGTCCGGGTACGGGTCGCTGGTTGTGGCCAGGAAGTGAAGGGGTTGATCGATGACCACCAGGGTGTCATTGCCGACATCTACCCGGATGGGAGGGACGACGGTCACTGTAAACGTATCGGAGATGGTAATGGGACAGCCGGCATTCCGGATCTCCAGGATATAATCCGCCGTTTGCACCGGAGCAGCAAGCACGTTGGTGACGAACGGCACAGATGATATGGAGCCCTTGCTTTCTCCGGCAAACGACCCGCGGCTTATCCACGTGTAGTCGGTGCCGGTAGTAACAAGCCCTTGTAATGGCGCAGACGCGCCATAGCAGATGGTCGTATCGCGGGGATCGATCGCCACCTGTGGAAGGGCTCCTTTATATAGGTCGACAAGTAAACTGTCGGTCAGGCTCGCGCAGCTGTTCCGCTCTCTGGCGACGATCCAACCAGGCTGGTGGCCAACCGTAACATTGATCGAAGTTCCGTTGCCGCCCGAATCGATGATCCAGCCGGGAGGGACAGACCAATTATACGAAGCGCTATCCAGGGAAGGAGCGGAATATTGCACGATACTGTTGGTACACGCAAGGGTATCCCCGCTGATCTGGAGACCCGCACAGCTATTCCTTAAGGCAAAATAGGCATAGGAGAAATGTCCGCCCGGCACGCAATTGTCCGCTTCGAAGGTCATCGTTACGGATTGCCCGCGATAAGGCGACAGGTCGAAAGTCACCTCTGTCCAGCCTTTTGTCCAGACATCCTGCAGGTGCCGACCGGAATCCTGGGCATTGGGGGAGGCATTCGGGGTTGGGACGGAGCTCGGGGAGAACCCATTGGCCCGGGCCGTTGCCGAGTCGAGCACTCCGCCATCGGTGGGCAGGAAATAGGCTGGCGAAGCGCAGTAGATCACTCCGCCGGGAGTGCTGATGATCGCCCGGGCCATCGGCTGCTCATCCGAGGGGTGGGTGCCGTTCTCCAGCACCATGGCGTAGGCATAGGTCATCGTGTAGGGGAGGGTAGGAGGGCCCGCGGGGACATTGATCAGGTAACTTACCCCCCGGACATAGCCGCCTTGCGTGCCACCAGCCGTCGTACCGGTAGGGGGTGTACCCGGTGGACCGTTGGATTGGTTGTTTGCCGGCGAATAGGAAACGGATGTGCTGCCCAGCAGAATGGAATACGGGTAGGTATAACCATTAATGGTTGGGATCGTTGGGAAGTTGCCAAAAGCGTCGGTACTCTGGCCGGTAATCACCTGGATTCCGTTTACCGCCGGCAGATCGTATTCCGGAAAGGTGGTTGCGCCGATCGTTCCGACGGGGGCCGATCGGCTGGAATCATACACGATGATGATCGCCCCAGCTCCATTCCCCGCCTTATTGTTGCCGGTATAGGCTTCCCAGTGGGTCAGCGTGCCGGTGGAGAAATTAATGTTGACGGGACAAGATTGCGATTGTGCTGCGGAGTGCAGCGACGGGATGGTGGCTAACACCACTAACCATATATTCGTTCCCGTCCGGGTCATAGCAGAAGTTTGGGAATGGGTGATAAAGATACTTGATTATAAACGCAGGAAATTAGTCCCCGGTCGCAGGAATGGGGGTATTTTTCCGGGTTTTTCCCGCCCGCGACCAATTTCTCAACCCCTTGACTTTGCGAAAATTCCGTTAAATTGGGTCATTAAAATCTTCAGTTAAGTTCCCTCACTGACTAAATAATAATTAACATGGAAGACAGACAGGTATTAAATCAAATTGAAAAATTATTTGCCGAAGAAGACCGGTTATATGCGGACCCTGATTTGAAAAGAACGGAAGTCGATCGTATTCACAAGATAAAGGTCGAACTGGATCAGTGGTGGGACTATCTACGGCAACGCAGGGCACTGCGGAATGCAGGAAAGAACCCGGATGAGGCGGGTATTCGCCCACCAGGGATTGTTGAGAACTATCTACAATGAAATTCGACGACGTCGTTTATAACAACGCCGCAAGCAGCCGGCATACCGAATCCAACCCTCTTTGGAAGACCGGCCGGCTTTGCCACTGTTCCAACGTAACGAGACGGCTGTTTTGTTTGTCTGTTGCAAAACTATCCTCCATTTCGGTACATAAACCCGGTTCGTGAATAATCGAAGTAATTTCAAAATTGAGATGAAAACTGCGGGTGTCCATATTTACTGTGCCTATGAAGGCCAGTGTCCCATCAATGGAAATGGTTTTGGCATGGATAAATCCCTTTTCGTATAGATATATCTTAACGCCCCGTTGCAAGAGCGGCTTTATAAAAGAGAACGAAGCATGCTGAACGGCAAATGAATCGGACCTGGCAGGCAGGATCAGTTCCACTTCGACCCCATTGGCCGCAGCAATCACCAGGGCGGAGGTCAACTCATCGGGGGGAATAAAATACGGAGTGCAAATTCGAATGCTCTTTTTAGCCTGGCCAAGAGCTAACAGAATGGTTTCCAAAATGTAAGCTACTTCAGAGCTGGGGCCGCTGGCAGCAATGGCTACAACGCCGTTCCCCTTCTTTTGGGGCTGGATCTTAAAGTAATTGTTCAGATCGCCAAACTCGTTTTTACCGCCTGCGAAATACCAGCTTAAGAAAAACTGGACCTGCAGCAAATTTACGGCGGGTCCTTCAATACGAACCGCCGTATCCCGCCAGTAAAGCCCATGTTTACCGTTGTTCCAATAACGTTCATCTAAATTAATGCCTCCGATAAAGCCTATACTACCGTCAATAATTGCAATCTTACGATGATCCCGATAATTGCTGTTTGCAAGCGAATTAAACGCTACCGGCAAATTTGTTAGAAATTGTATGCCGGCTTCCTTAAATCTTTTCGGCAATTTTTTTATATGATTTGACCCTTCAGCATCCACAATTACCCGTATCTCCACGCCTGCTTTTTGTTTGCTGATAAGAATATCCGCTATCCGGTTGCCGACATCATCTGAGGTAAAAATATAATATTCAATGTGAATATGAAAGCGCGCATTTTCAAGCGCGGCGAAAAGAGCAGGAAACATTTCTTCGCCATTGGTCAACAGCGTTTGTGAATTGCCGGTGGTGATCAAAGACTGGTTTTGGTTATTGAGGTACCGGAACGGGGAAGCCATATCGCCAATTTCTTCTTCCAATGGATCAAGCCGCTCTTCCATTTTGGGCTTCAGTTGTGCATAATATTCCTCCATTTTTTCCCTATCCATCAATCGTTTCCGGTCAAAGGCCCGCTTTTTAAACGCAGGCTTTCTGCCCACAAAAAAATAGATCAATAAGCCTATTACCGGCAGGAAAATGATCACCAATATATAAGCCAGCGACTTGCTGGGATTCCTGTTTTCGCTTAAGATCGTAATAATGACACCGACGTAGACCAACAGCGTGGGGATCCAATACCATCTTCCTGCAAACGCTGCCATGGCATGCCAGTTGATCATCGCTTTGTGGTGTTAAACTATTTAAAGCTAAATTTACGAACTCTTCCCCGAATTGTGCGCTTAGGAGGAGATTCGAAACCGGCGGAGGGGAGTTGGTTATTTAAATTCCTTGTTTGTATAAAGGATGAAGTCAGCCGCTTTGCCCATTAGCTGTCGTGAAATCTCTGCCAGCAAGACATTGTAGTTTTTGACAAATACTATTTCGACACTCAGTTGTGTTAAATCCTGTTGTGTAATGTTACGCAATTCTCCGCTTATTATATTGCCATTACCGTAAGTGGACAACGCCGAGAAGGCATTTGCAGGTGTAAAATGGGCGGTAATAAAGCCTTGTACATATTCTTTTATATTCTTCATTTGAAATTCTTCTATCGTTTTCAAAAGAACCTGGTGGGATTCATACCCGGAGATATAAGTGGTGATGTTTGATCGGGCGAATTGCTTTAAATGAAGTTCGTTTTTGATCGCGAACATCGCTCCGGATGAAGGTTGGAACAAATTGATGCTATAGCACGCGATCACCAACTCCTGCAACTTTTTGGTATCTAACGTTGATAAAGGTTGATTCAACAAATAAAACAGACTGTCCGTTTTCTTTATGAGCATCTCTTCGCGGGATATGTGGTCGTTGAGGATGGCCGAGTCGTTTTTAAGGTCCTGAACCAGCTGGCTGGCAAGCTGGTGAACGTGTCCTTGATCTACGATGGTTGTCCTGAGGCTTTCTGCAAAGAAACCCAATGTCACAGCAATAAATATCATCAAGAACTCAAGGATATATTCCTTCCAGGGTTTTTCTTTGTGATGTAAGTCGGGGTGATGAAATACTTCCATGTTCGTTTGTTGAGTGGTTGAGAGGTCAGCAGGTTGATCGGTGTCGCTACTATTGGCTTGCGGCTCGTTATGCCCCTCCGGATTTGATTCAGGGAGAGCTGAATCATTTTCGATCGCACCGTCTTGATTTTCGGGCATGTTTGTAAGGTAACCCATTCTTCACACATTGGCGGAATGCGACCGGGGAACGTGTGAATAATATAAGATCTTGCTGTAATTATGTAATAGTTACATCGAAGTGTCCTAACTTACGAGGAGAGTAACCCCGATTTATTATTTTATATGAACGTACAAGAGCAAATCAAAGCGTATATCGCAAGCCAACCTGAACCGAAACGTAGTGACATGCAAGCGTTGCACCAGCGCACACTTCAGCTAATGCCGGCATGTAAATTATGGTTCCTGGATGGTAAGAACGAGGAAGGCAAAATTGTTTCCAATCCCAATATAGGATATGGATCGTTCACCATTAAATATGCGGATGGCAAAACCAAGGATTTTTTTCAAATTGGATTGAGTGGAAACACAACCGGGATCTCCGTCTATATTATGGGTATAAAAGATAAGAAATACCTGGCCCAAACATATGGGAAAAAACTGGGCAAGGCCAGCATCACGGGGTATTGCATCAAGTTCAAAACCCTAAAGGACATAAATCTGGATGTACTTGAGTCGGCAATACGCTATGGAGTTGAGGGATAAACCTTTATTTTTACATAATAAACCTACTTGCCATGACCCCCACTATCAACCGACGCACGCTTTTTATAGCCAGCAGGATCGCACTTTTATTTACCGCCATGACTTTTGCCTTTCGGGCATCCCTGGAGGGTGTCTGGAGCGCGGAGTTCCACCTGACCAAGGAGCAGTTGGGCTGGATCTTTAGCCCGGCATTTTACGGCTTCACGTTGGCCATGGTATTCGGCGGGCCCTTATGCGACGTCCTGGGGATGAAAAAATTACTCGGCTTCGCCTTTATCGGTCATGTGGCAGGTGCGGTCATTTACCTCGTTGCCAAAGATGCCGTGATGCTATTTGTCGGCACTCTATTCATCGGTGTCGGCAATGGCATGGTGGAAGCTGCCTGTAACCCGCTGGTGGTGACCTTATACCCGGACAACAAGACCACGATGCTGAACAGATTTCACGTTTGGTTTCCCGGCGGCATCGCCATCGGCGGGCTGATCTCATATTTATTGATGGACCAGTTGAAATTTGGCTGGCATGTCCTGATATTTGTCCTTTTTATCCCGGCGATCATTTACGGGCTGCTTTTTCTTCGCCAGGATTTCCCCCAGACGGAGCGGGTGACAAAAGGGGTGAGCACCAAAGAGATGTTTCTGTCCTGCCTGACCCCACTTTTCCTGGTCATGCTGGCAAGCATGTTCCTGACGGCTGCTACGGAGTTGGGCACGAACCAGTGGCTGGTTACTTTATTACAGGGTGCGGGGGTCTCGGGTATCCTGGTGCTGGTCTTTATCAACGGTATTATGGCCCTGGGCCGGTCGTTGGCGGGCCCGGTCGTTCACCGGCTGAATCCAAACGGCATGCTGATCTTTTCCGCTATTTTCGCTGCGATCGGCCTCGTATTGCTTAGCAAAGCCAGCGGCGCGAGCGCTTTTGGTGCTGCACTGGTCTTCGCCGCCGGGATTTGTTTTTTCTGGCCTACTATGCTCGGGTTTGTGTCGGAATATCTCCCGAAAACGGGGGCCCTCGGGCTATCGCTGATGGGCGGCGCCGGCATGTTCTCCACTTCATTGGTCCTTCCCCTGATGGGGAAATGGTTTGATAGCGCAAAAGCTGCCGCTATTGCTTCGGGCGCCGGGTCGTCCGCCGCCGATGCGATCGCCGGCTCCCATACATTTATGACGGTGGCCATCATGCCGGTCATCCTGATCGTGGTGTTTATCGGGATCTATGTCTCCAGGCGGAAGTTCTATGCGGCCCATAAACAGCAGACCCAGCCGGCGGCCGGCCATTAATTATTCTTTGTCACTGAATTGAAAACTGAACGACTATGGCTGACAACACGTATGATGCAATTGTAATCGGGTCGGGTATCAGCGGAGGCTGGGCGGCCAAGGAACTCACCGAAAAGGGCCTTAAGACGATCATGCTTGAGCGGGGACGTAATTTTGAGCATATAAAAGACTATAAGAGCGCCACTAAAAACCCCTGGGAGTTTCCACATCGCGGAATGGTTACACAAGCGCAGCGGGCCGACCGGCCGTATATTTCCCGCACCTGGGGTGCCGTTGAACCCGTTATGGACTATTGGGCAAAGGATATCGATTGCCCGTACACGGAAATAAAGCCATTCAATTGGTGGCGGGCATATCAGCTGGGCGGTCGGTCGATATTATGGGGGCGGCAAAGTTACCGGTGGAGCGATTTTGATTTTGAGGCAAACGCAAAAGATGGCTGGGCGATCGACTGGCCGATCCGGTATAAGGACATCGAACCCTGGTATGATCATGTGGAACGGTTTGCCGGCATAAGCGGTTCGAAAGAAGGTCTTCCTCAATTGCCGGACGGGCAATTCCTTCCGCCGATGGAAATGAATTGTGTGGAGAAGGATGTCGCTGCCCGGATCAGGGACCATTACAAGGGCATGCGTCACATGATCATCGGCCGCGTGGCCAACCTGACCGCGCCAATTTCCGGCAGAACCCAATGCCAGTTTCGGAATCGGTGCTGGGAAGGATGCCCGTTCGGCGGCTACTTCAGCACCCAATCCTCCACACTTCCGGCAGCTTTGGCAACGAATCGACTCACCGTTCGACCCTTTTCTATCGTTACGAAGATCATCTATGATAAAGATACGAGGAAAGCAAAGGGGGTCGAAGTGCTGGATGCGGAGACGAACAAAACCTATGAATACTATGCCAGGATCGTCTTTGTGAACGCCAGTGCGTTGAATAGTGCCTGGGTCCTGATGAATTCAGCTACAGATGTCTGGCCCGGCGGATTGGGGAGCAGCAGCGGGGAATTGGGCCATAATATCATGGACCATCATTATAATTTAGGTGCCTCGGGGGTCATGGAGGGCTATGAGGATAAATATGTCTATGGTCGCAGGGCCAACGGGATCTATGTGACCCGCTTTGCCAATTTATTCGGCGACAAGCGGGATTACCTCCGCGGGTTCGGCTACCAGGGAGGGGCGGGCAGGGATGGCTGGCAACGGAATGTAGCAGAGCTGAGTATCGGAACTGACCTTAAGGAGGGGCTCACGGAGCCCGGAGAATGGACAATGGGTATCGGCGGTTTCGGCGAGCTGCTTCCTTATCACGAAAATATGATCTCCCTGGACAAGGATAAGAAGGATAAATGGGGCCTGCCGGTATTGGCGATGGATGCGGAGATAAAGGATAACGAAAAGAAGATGAGAAAGGATATTGTCCTGGAAGCGGTAGCCATGCTGGAAGCCGCCGGCGTGAGACAGGTCAGCAGTCATGATTCCGGCCACCATGTCGGCGATGGGATTCATGAGATGGGTTCCGCCAGAATGGGGCGTAACCCAAAGACATCCGTCCTCAACGGGCACAACCAGGTATGGGATGCGAAAAATGTGTTTGTGACCGATGGAGCCTGCATGGCTTCCTCCGCCTGTCAGAATCCATCTCTCACGTATATGGCCCTTACGGCACGAGCCGCCAATTTCGCGGTGGATGAATTGAAGAAAGGGAACCTGTGATTAGAATAATTATTTGATCACAACCTTTCCGGACGTATTCGCGGCGTCCAACCGGGTATTCTCTGCCTGCAGAACGTAGTCAATAATATCCATTTTCGTTCTGAAATCGGTCAATTTAGGTGACTGCTGATAACGGTCTTTGATGAATTTCAGGATCAGCTCGGAGGCCCGGTCCCGATGCCGGTAAAATCCAAAGGTCCCATATATTTTTATTGGCTCTCCATTGCTGATCATGAACATATCCTCGTTGAATTCATCGGCAGCGATATTAATGTCCCTGTATTTGTTCCAGGTTGCCCACCTGGACTCATGTGAAAAAATCCCCATGCTCTTGTCATATATGGCAACCGCCCCTTTTTTTCCAATTAGCCGCCAAAAGGCGTTTTTAGGATGATCTATTGGCAAAGTAAAAACCTCCGTTAACCCTTTTCCGAAACTAGCCGCCTCCACTCTTATATTTCTGATCTTTTGGGACTTGATCAAAATTGGAGTATACTTGTTTTCCTGTAATAGCCAACAACCGTTAGACCGCCAAATTAATGCCCTGTGATTAATCCGCAAATAGCCAATCAGGCTATCGCCACTTTTTAATACCACATCGCCCTTAAGAGTTTGAGCGGGAGAAAGGTTTTTTCGACCGTAAAAGACACTTGTATCATCCCAGTTCGTTGGGGGCCATGATTTTCCTTGAGCTGGCAAAGTATGCCGAAACAGTACCACAAGCAGGATCACCAATCGCAACCTCTTTTTCAAACAGCGATCCATTGATTATTGTTTGTGGATAAAGTTATCAGAATCAAATTCGCGAAAAGGTTAAGACGCGATTAACGTGTCGTTATTGACCCGTTAATTGTTCATATTCCGCCTCAGCCTCTTGCAATTCTTGATTATACTCCTCTATGCTGATCCGCGATGCTTGGCCTTCGCGGCCTTTTAGGAACGTTTTCAGCATTTGCAATACGGATTTTTTTCCGCTTCGTCAAGCTGAAGGATATACTGATAAAGTTCCTGCTCCAACGCTTTTGACTCTATTCCATCCTCAAGCTATCAATTGGGTTGGCAACAGCCGCTTTAATTGCCCGGAACCATATGGTCAGGAGGGCGATCAGCGCCGCCAAAACTGTTGAAGCCAGGAAAACCCACCAGCCGATATACGTCCTGTAGGCGAAATCCTGTAGCCAGCTATGCATACTCCACCATGCTATCGGACAAGCAATTGCCGATGCCAGGATCACCAGTCTCAAGAAGTCTGATGACAGCAATCCTACGATCTGCCCGACCGAAGCGCCAAGCACCTTCCGGATTCCTATCTCTTTTGTCCGCCGCTCCGCGGCGTAGCTTACTAACCCAAAAAGACCCAAACAGGCGATAAGAATAGCAAAAAGCGAAAAGGAAATGAAAATTTGGCCGGTGCGCTGATCGGACGCATATTGCTTATTGAAAGCGTCGTCCATAAAGGAATATTCAAATGACTTTCCCTTCGACCTGTCCATGGACCTGTAACGTTCCCTTATGGCCGCAATGAAGGCGGGAATATTGCCCGTTCGGATACGGAAAGAGACGGCTTGCCTGTCGCGGGCAAGGTGAAAAGCGATGGGCTCGATTGGATTATGGAGCGTTCGTTCATTGAAATCCTTTACGACACCCAGAATATGAAAAGCATCTTCGGGCCCCGGTCCCCTATAGAGGGGCTTATTGATCGGCTCCGGATACCCCAAAAGACGCGCGGCTGTCTCGTTGATCAATATTCCGGAAGAATCGGTCGGCATATCGGCGGAGAAATTTCGCCCGCTGATCATTTTAATCCCAAGAAGCGGAATATACTGCGCGTCGATCGACCATCGGTGCAGCAGAAACGCCTCATTCAATTTCGCTTGTGGGTCCTTATAATAGGTAATGGAACCATCATGTACCTTGTTGGGTAAAAAGCCGGTCATGGTGCTGCCGACAATACCCGGTAGCTTCTCCACTTCGTCCCGGAAAATCTCTGCCTGGTTGCCGAGACTGTTCGTATTAAGGACGGTTAGAACCTGGTCCCGGTTATAACCCACATCCCGATGACGGATATAATTTAACTGACTATAGATCACCAGGGTCCCGATCATCAGGGCTATCGCGATGGCAAACTGGAAAACAACAAGGATGTCCCGAAACCGGCCACTCTTGAAGCCGAGGGCCAACCGACCCCTTAGGACATTGATGGGCCTGGCTGCTGATAGATAAAGGGCAGGATAACTGCCGGCCAACAATCCCAGGACAATGGTCGTCGACAAAAATGCGATCAGGAACCCTTTCGTGGCCAGTGCCTCGATGTGAAAATCCTTCCCCGACAATTGGTTAAAATGAGGTAACAGGAGCGCGGTGATCAGGATGGCCAGCGCCAGGGCGATCAGGCTGGTAAGGATGGCTTCAGAAAGAAAACCCGCAATCAGATTTTCACGCGACGCCCCAAGCACCTTCCTGACACCCACTTCCCGTGCGCGGTCGGCGCTTCGCGCCGTAGCAAGGTTCATGAAATTTACGCAGGCGATCAGCAGGATTAAAATGGCGATCACTATGAATATCCGGACCGTCTCGATGCTGCCGTTGGACTCGAATTCTCCCAGGACATGCGAATACAAATGAATTTGGGTTAGCGGAATAGAATATTCTTTGTAATAGTCGCCGCGTTTCGTCATTTCTTCCAGAGTACTATTAATCTGCTGCTGTAATGCAGGCGCCACATATTTTGCAACGATGGACCTCAACATCCGATCAACGTCCTTAGTCGTCACTCCGGGCTTTGCTAAAAGGTAGGTAGCGCAATAAGCGCCTACCCAGTGCGCCGCGCGGGTGAGAGGCTTTTCCGCCATCGACTTGATGATATCAAAATGGAAATGCGAAGCAGCAGGTATATCTTTCATGACCCCGGTGATCTGGTAGGTCGTGGTATCCATATTTCCCCAGGAGAGATGACCGTAGGTGACCAGAGTCTTACCGACAACCGCCGTACTGTTGAAATACTTTTTAGCGATCCGCTCCGAAATGACCATCGAGTAAGGTGCCGTAAGGGCCTTACGGGCGTCTCCCGCAATCATGGGTAGAGAAAAGATGTCAAATAGGGTGGAATCGGCTAATACTGTGTTGGGTTCAATCACTCTCTCATTCCCCTTCCCAACCAGTATATCCCCTTCGTACCGCATGCGCACCGCCTTTTCAATCTGCGGGTATTCCGCGACCAAGGTGGGACCCATTGGGGGAGGCGCATAATTGCCGACAAAAGCAACGCCGTTCTGGTGTTCATCGTAAACCATCCGAAATATCCGGTCTGCCTTATCATTGTACCGATCATAGCTGAATTCATCAGTCACGAACAGCGCGATCAGGAGGCAAGCCGAGAGGCCCATCGCCAGCCCGAAAATATTAATGATTGAGAAAACTTTACCCTTCCTGATATTTCGGATTGCAGCCTTGAAGGTATTCCCTGGCATGGTTAGAATTTTGGTTATATCCCGTGGGATGCATCCTGAAGCTTATTCCATACGAGTATTCGAACCAATTTCAGACAAATAATCTCCAAAGTCCTACGAATACAACCATCACAGCGAATAGGCTAAGAAGGATTGCAGGTAATTTATTGCTTTGTCGATTATTTCCCTTTCCGCTCAGTATTGCGATAATCAGCGAAATAACGCCAAGTAAACAGACATAGTACTGATATCCAAAATGCAGTAGCTCATTAATTCCGAAAAGCGCTCGGGTTTTGCCGTCGGATTTTAAATATTCTCTGGCCATTTGAATGTTTATAAATACCGAAAGGGAAATTGAGATTATGCTGAGGGTAATTGATGTTATGAGGTATATGTTTTTTTTCAACTGAAACGCTGTTTTGGCCGACTTTATAGAACTCGAACCGATTGAATATTCACATTAAACCAGCTGAGAAGGTAGGTAAAATCCTGGGTAAACAAAAATCCTTCAAATCGACCGACTTGAAGGGTTCGAAAATCCAGTGAACCTTAGGGAACACTATTACATTAATGTTTGCAACAATGACTTTAGAGATGTTGTTTTTCAGGCTGAATATCCCAGCTTTAATTGGCATTGCCCCCGGGCATTTCGACAGGGACCAAATTTTGAAAAGAAAGCGTAAATTCGCGTGGTACACGTGAGTATGTACATCGTCAAAATATGAACCCACAGCCCCAGAACGTGCTGGATTATCCTGGCGAGAACACGATCTTCCTTGTCTGGAATTTTAAAAAGGATCAGGAGGTTGGCGCCGTGTTTCAACGGATCTGCGCGCTTGTTATCAATCTTAACAATTCGGGCGAGATCCGATTTCCCTTTTCGGCGGCGAGTTGTGTGATGGGAATCGGGTATGATGCTTGGCGGCGGCTCGGTCTTCCGGCACCGCTTCCAAAGGAGCTGGCGAATTTTGCCCCCATCGTTGGTGGGAAACACACGGCGGTGGCTACCAGGGGCGATCTGCATTTTCATATCAAGGGGGCCGCCAAAGGGATTTGTTTAGATATGGCTGCCGCCCTGGTTCAGCTCCTGGACCCGATAGCGATGGCTGTGGAAGAGGTTCATGGATTCCGCTATTGGGATGGCCGGTCCATCTTAGGATTTGTCGATGGTACAGAAAACCCCGAAGGCGAAAAACGCGCCTTTTTTGGACTCATCGGCGATGATGATCCTGCCTATAGGGGCGGGAGTTACGTGTTTGTCCAAAAATATATCCATGATCTGAAGGCGTTCAAGGCGCTGCCTGTTGAGGATCAGGAAAAGGTATTTGGAAGGTATAAAGAGAACGACGTGGAGATGCCGGATGGAGTAAAGCCATCGAATTCGCATAGTGCTTTGGCCAATGTGGGTGATGATCTCAAGGTCATCCGGGACAATATGCCTTTTGGGAATATGTCGACCAATGAGATGGGTACTTATTTCATCGCATATGCGAGTACGTTCAGCACGGTAAAGAAGATGCTGGATGCTATGTTTATCGGTTCACCGGAAGGGAATTACGACCGATTGCTGGATTTCAGCACGGCAAAGACCGGGAGCCTGTTTTTTGCTCCTTCGGAATCCTTTTTGAAGAGCGTTGCAGATGGGTATCCGGCCGTGGAAGTCGTCTCTTCCGCAGCCCCTATTGCAGCTGGGGGCGACAACGGCTCTTTATTGATTGGCTCATTAAAAAAAGAATCAGGATATGAATAATCTTTACCGGGATCTGGCCCCTGTTTCGGAGGCGGCCTGGGCAGAAATCGAAGAGGAGGCACGACGTACCCTGAAGCGGCATTTGGCGGCGCGACGGGTGGTGGATGTGGAAGGTCCAAAGGGTTTTGACTTTTCGGCGGTGGGCACGGGCCATACACAGGGAATTACCGCGCCCGGCGAAGGCATCCGGGCGATACAGCGCGAAGTGATGCCGTTGGTGGAACTTCGGGTTCCGTTCGAACTCAGCCGCCAGGAGGTTGACGACGTTGAACGCGGCGCAGACGATTCGGATTGGTCGGCGGTAAAGGAGGCGGCGCGCAAGATAGCCTTTGCGGAAGATAACTCGGTTTTCGAAGGATACGACGCGGCGGGTATCCAGGGTATCCGCCAGGGGAATAGCAACCCGGTATTGACGCTTTCTTCGAGCGTCCGGGGTTACCCGGACATCATTGCCCAAGCGGTGAGTCAGTTACGGCTTGCCGGATGCAATGGCCCGTATGCGCTCGTGTTGGGTTCCGACCCCTATACGGCTGTCCACGGTGGCAGCGACGATGGGTACCCGGTGCTGAAGCATATCCAGCCGCTTATAGACGGAGACATCATCTGGGCTCCGGCGATTCGGGGCGGTTTTTTGCTGACCACCCGCGGAGGTGATTTCGAATTGGATCTCGGCCAGGACATCTCCATTGGTTATCTAAGCCATAACGAGACGAGCGTCAAGCTTTATCTACAGGAGAGTTTCACCTTTCGGTTGTTGACGACGGAGGCTGCGGTGGCGCTTTCGCCGGCAGGGAAATAGGTCACGCTAAGAATGGACAAATCTCTTCGTCGGCTAGCAAGATCATATTGTTATAGGAGGTCTCCGTCCAGCCAGCCACCGGTAAACCCCGCCCTTCGCAACCCGGTAATAACAGCGGGACATTGTTTCAAAGTTTTCAATGTAAGACCAGAGCGGTAATTTTCCATCATGATTACAACCGGTCCATTGTTCAATCCGAATTGCCAGGGAGACAACCATCCGAAAGGATTTTTTCCATTCTTTGGATAAGTGGCGTTGAAACTGGCTTGAAGCCCCCGTCGTTCATTGAACAGGAGATTGATCACTACCATAACGTACCTCACCGTCTTTATTACTAACTCCGGCGCAAAGGGCAATGCGGTGATACTTACCCAGGGTGAGATCGTGCCATCGTCGGGACCATATGGCGCACCACGTGCAATGTAATCATAGAAAGTCCGCTGCACGCCCTTCACGATAAGGGTGGCCGGCCCTGGCCCATCACTTGCAGTAAGCCCCCATACATATTTGCCATACCGATTGAATCCCTTTGGGTTTTTAACGGCATACTGATAGTGAACCTGCACAGCCCTGCGACTGTTTTCGAAATAATCTAATCCGAATTTCTTATTGATGCGATCATGAATGTCCGAGAGATCAAGCCATAGATGAGACATTTGATGAATGAAAAGCGGGCCTGCGTATAAATACTCGGTGTCGTAGACTTTTTTCCATTCAAAAGAAGAGATCCACTCCTGGTACCCTGCCTCACTGATCGGATGGGTGGGTGAGCCCAGGGCGAGGATATAAAGGATATGCGCCTCGCTGAAACCTTTGTCCCATCTGTGATCCAGGAAGCCTGTTTCGGGTGTCCAGCCATGAGTAAGGGTAGCCCCGCCATTTCGCGCCCAATCCCAATCCACCCGGTCGTAAAGCGCATCTGCCAGGCGCCGCAGTTCATCTTCCTCTTCATTATTGCATATGAAATAGTGCCTGGCCGTCAAGATCCCGGCTATTAATATGGCTGTATCAATTGTTGATAATTCCGATTCCCACGTCCGTTTACCCGTCTGCATGTCCAGGAAGTGGTAATAGAAACCCTTATATCCCGTCGCATCGGGTTCGGGCCCCTGTTGGCTTGAATGCAGAAATCTTAATGTCTGTAATATTCTTCCCAGGGCTTCCGAGCGGCTGATATATCCGCGTTCGGCTCCTATGATATACACATTAATGGCTAACCCGACTACCGCTATGCTTGAAGGAGAACCGGCTTTAGTTTTATCGGCTACGAGGCCATTTTTACAGTTTCTTTCATCAATAAAGTAATCAAAAGTTTCCCGCTGCAGGCGCTCCAATATTTCCGAATCTGTTGCAAAGTGCAACAAATATCTTAAAGCTAATTTCAAATTCATATCTCGCAACCATTTTTATGAAGGTCGGAAATAGAAATGAAAGTCACTTCATGATTATACCCAGGAACACCTCCACTTTATCAGAAAAGGGATTGCCGGAGGAACGCCGGAGCGACACGATTTGGCCTGTGTGCCACAGGCAATCCGAAATGGGGCCGTTGATCATATTCCAGAAAGGAAGTGTTTTATCCCCGAACGGAATTTTCAGGTTTTCTATGGTAGTGTCACTGTATCCGGCAATTAGGATACTGGCTTTCTTAATGTTTTCCAGGGTGGCTTTTCGCAACTCTTCAAACCTAGTATATTGGCCTTGCGGGATTTGGGTTCCCCCGACTGCATTGATGATCATGTTAGACAAAGAGTAGATGTGTTGCAGAGTTTCCATGCTTGTCCGTGCCTGCGGGCTTGGCTTGAACGCTAGATCTACAGGGCGCAGCCCTTCCGTCGCCCAATAATACCGGAAGCCCAGCCCATCCAGAAGCCTTGATACCACAGTACCGGCACCATAATGGTCCGGCGCGGGAGGAAATGCTGCGTAAGGCAGCGAATCACGCTGAGCCATTGCGGTAAGCGATGTGAATAGAATAATACAAAGCACCATTGGTTTCATGAGTGATTTTATTTTGCTGTTTAGATGGTAATGGTTTCTGCTGTTTCTAAATATATAGACATGTCTGCAGGCGCATAAATCTTTTCGACAAGCAATAGAAAACCGTCGACAAACACTCCACTTTTATGTGCGCCAGTGCCATCGTTCAGTGAACGTTGCGGTGTTCGAGTTTGTCAGCCATTCTCCGGAATCTTGCAGGACAATACATTATTTGAATTTGGAAGACCGTTTCCCATGCAATGTTATCGATGACAATACGACGGGAGGCGGGGGGGTGTGTATTTTACCGATAACCACTAAACAAACATTATATTCTGGTGAGTAACAAGTCTTATTGGTTTTAAGTGATTTTCCCTTATCCGCTAAGTGTACTTTCAGGAAAAACGCGGCTTTGGCCATTGATTGCTGCTGTGGACGCATCATTTTTCCGGATATATCAGTCATTCTATGGTGGTTCTGATTATAAAGGTGGTTTCTGTTGAAAAACAGGCCTGATCGGATTGGGAGCGCATACTTGTTTCCGGGATATTATAGGTGTCTCTATCTACTTTTTTCGGTGTTCACCCTATACGTTGGTATAATCGTATTGAAAACCAAGCATAAATATCCGGGCGAAGCCAAGATATCCTTACGAATGATCTACCTTGTATGCTCGATAACGCAAATCCGATTCATATGAATTCATCTTCCGGCTTAACCCCAAAAGCAAATATTACTTTTTCAAAAAGAGAAAAAGCGCCCAATCCCGACCGCATTTTACAGAAAGCTTTTGAAAACTCCCTACAGGCAAATGTCATCACTATCGTGGGAAACGGCAGGATCATCAGGGTGAACAGGGCTGCATGCAGGCTACTGGGGTATTCAAAAAAGGAATTGTTAATGAGGAACAAGGAGGACATATTTCGCATAACGGAGAAAAACTACAAGGAGATGATCGTGGAAAGAACGGTCGAAGGATCCGCCAAGGCTGACCTATCGATCGTAAGAAAGGACGGCAAATTATGGCCTTGTGAAATTACATCTGTGGTGTTCAAGGATACCGACGGCGTCAGGAATTCCATCACAAGTATCGTCGATCGTCGGGAAAGGCTTTCGGCACAGAAGAAAATAGACGTTGAAAATAAGAGATCAGTCGCAAGTAATATTGTCCTTGCTCAAACAAAATTCGACTTCCGCCAGGCGGAAAATAATGATTGGATAAACTCAATAGGCAAAACAACATATGACGTAACCTTGGATTGGGATATAGTTGCCGACCTCATCTCCTTTGGGACTAGTTATGAAAATGTCTTCGGCTATAAATTGCCGGCAACAAAGGTCAGTTATGAAAAATGGATGGGTTTCTTTCAACCGCGGGAAAGGGATGTTATGAAAAGGAAGATAAAGAAGATCTTCGATTCTGACAAAGTGAGCTGGAAAGACACATTCCAATTCATCTGCCCCGACGGGACTGCGGCCCATATCATAATCCGATCTAATATTCTCAGAGACAATACCGGGAAGGCCATACGGATGATTGGGGTGATTCATGATGTAAGTAAGACGCAAAGGTTGGAAGAAACGCTTGATCGGGAGATCAAACTAAATCAAAGCCAAATAACGGGAGCTGTGGTGGAAGCCAAGGAAATGGAAAGATCGGATATCGGGAGGGAACTGCATGATAATGTGAACCAGTTACTGGCGGCATCCAAGCTATATCTGGACATGGCCAGGGCAGATATAAAGAATGGGGAGATCTATTTAATACATTCTTCCGAATACACGTTAGCCGCAATCGAGGAAATCAGGAAATTGACGAAGGGATTGGTGGCCGATACCATCAAGGATTTTGGACTTTGCGCCGCAATTGAGGATATCGCCCGGGACACGATGGAAACCCATCCTGTAAAAATACATAGCATACTTCAACCTGCTTTGGAGAGGTCCATGAGCGCCAAATTCAAGATATGTATATTCAGGGTAGTACAGGAGCAACTCAATAATATATTGAAGCACGCAAAGGCATCAGATATACATATTGCAATGTCTGAAAGGAGCGGAAAATTTACCCTTACTATCGCAGACAATGGGAAAGGCTTTGACAGTCAAAAAAAGTCAAATGTTGTGGGTATAGGTATCAGCAATATTATCAGTCGGGCGGAGTTTTATAAGGGGAAGGTGAAGTTTATTACTAAACCCGGAAACGGCTGCAAATTGATAATTACATTTCCCGCTAGTGAAGAAGGTGTGATTGTTGATTAATAAATTTAAAATCGGCAATGATTTAGCTATATACAAAACAAGATGACGGTAACTATCACAAAAAAGGAACTTGCTTTTCAAAGCAATGAGAAACGGAAACGAGCCGCGGAGTTAACCCTCGCGAATGAAAAGATTGTTTTTCACATTGATGAGAAGGAAAAGCGAGCGGCTGAATTAGTCGTTGCTCAAAAGGAGTTGGTTCTTCAGAATAAAAGGACCAATGAAATTACGGCTGAGTTACAAAGGAGTCTAAAAGTGGCGCTGGACTACAAATACGCCCTGGAAGAATCTTCCATTGTTGCCATTACTGACCAGAAAGGAATTATCAGATACGCAAATGATAATTTCTGCCAGATTTCAAAATATGACCGGGAAGAACTAATCGGGCAGGACCATCGAATTATTAATTCAAGTTTTCACCAGACAGATTTTATCCGTAATTTATGGGGAACCATTGCCAAAGGGAGAATCTGGAAAGGTGATTTGAAAAACAAAGCTAAGGATGGGACGATTTATTGGGTGGATACGACTATTGTTCCGTTCCTGGACGATCAAGGAAAACCTTACCAATATATTGCCATAAGGTCGGACATTACCGAACGTAAAAGAGTTGGAGAGTTGGTCATCGCCAATAACGAAGAAAAGGAGAAGCGTGCAGCGGAACTGATTATTGCCAACGAGGAGCTTGCTTTTCAAAACGAAGAGAAGGAAAAACGGGCGGCAGAATTATTGATTGCAAATAAAGAACTGGTCTTTCAAAACGAAGAAAAGGAGAAGCGTGCAGCGGAACTGATTATTGCCAACGAGGAGCTTGCTTTTCAAAATGAGGAGAAGGAAAAACGAGCGGCAGAATTATTAATTGCAAATAAAGAACTGGTCTTTCAAAACGAAGAAAAAGGGAAACGGGCTGCGGAACTGATTATTGCCAACGAGGAGCTTGCTTTTCAAAACGAAGAGAAGGGAAAACGAGCGGCAGAATTATTGATTGCAAATAAAGAACTGGTCTTTCAAAACGAAGAAAAGGAGAAGCGTGCAGCGGAGCTGATTATTGCCAACAAGGAGCTTGCTTTTCAAAGCGAAGAGAAAGAAAAGCGCGCGGCTGAATTATTGTTAGCGAATAAGGAGCTTGTGTTTCAAAACGAAGAAAAAGAGAAACGGGCCTCGGAACTGATTATTGCCAATAAAGAACTTGCTTTCCAAAACGAAGAAAAGGACAAGCGAACTACGGAATTAATCAACGCCAATAAGTTGCTTGAGCAATTTACATACGTAGCTTCGCACGACCTGCAGGAGCCGCTTCGAACAGTTTCAAATTATATGAAAGTGTTTGAGGAAGATTACTTAAATCTGTTAGATGCGAATGCAATCAAATATATTCATTCAATAAATAATGCCACCAAAAGAATGAGTGGTTTGATAAAGTCACTTTTGGAGTTTTCGAGATTAGGCCGTAATACAAAACTGGTCTATTGCGATTGTGCGAAAATAATTTGCGAGGTAATTGCCGATCTTGACACCGTAATATCAAGTTCCGGCGCAATAATTGAAGTGCTGGAGATGCCTAAATTGAATGTATTTGAAAACGAAATAGGACAGCTCTTCCAAAATCTTATTACTAATTCCATTAAGTTCAGGAGAGAGAATACCCTGCCGAAAATTAAAATATCCTCTGAGCAATCAAATAATTCCTGGAAATTCTCAGTAAGTGACAATGGAATTGGAATTGATTCCGCCTATTTTCATAGAATATTTGACATCTTTCAGCGGTTAGAGACAAAAAAGAAACATGAAGGAAGTGGGATCGGCCTTGCCAATTGCAAAAAAATAGTGCAATTGCATAAGGGTGAAATTTGGGTTGAATCGGTCCCGGAGCAAGGGACTACATTTCATTTCACCCTATCAAATTTGATCTTATGAAAAATAAATTGAACTGTATAATGCTGATTGATGACAGCCCCGATGACAATTTCTTTCATGAAAGAGAGATAAAAAAATCTGATTCGACGAATGTCGTTATTACTGAGTGTTCAGGGAAAAATGCATTGGAGTATTTAAAGTCAAAGAAAGAGCCCCGGTCGGACCTTATTTTCTTGGATATCAATATGCCGGAAATGAATGGCTGGGATTTTTTGGAGGAATATAATCAGCTTGAAAAAGAATTGCGGGGTCACGCACTTATCATGATGCTCACTACTTCTGACAATTTTGACGACGTTGCAAGGGCGAAAAACTGGGGTATTGTTTCAGATTACATCACAAAACCTTTGACTAAAGAAGTAATGAGTGATATTGCGGCCAAGTATTTCGGACAGCGCTGAGGGAAACCGCAATTTAGACTTTGGCTTTGCAATAGGATGAACCGAATTGAATCTTACGACGCACAGATAACCGGAAAAGATTTATCAACTTCACTTTATAAACCCATTTTATGAAGGCAATCAAAAAAATCTCCATCATGCTCGTTGATGATCACACCCTGATCCGCGAGAGTTGGCATGCGCTCCTTGCTACTATAGAGGATATGGAAATCGTAGCAGAATGCGGCGACGGGCGACTTGCAGGAGAATTGGCAAAAAATGCGCGACCTGACATCGTATTACTGGATCTCAATATGAAACCCATGAATGGGTTTGAGGTTTTGAAAACCGTCCGTCGGCTATCGCCTTTGTCGAAAATCATCGGTCTGTCCATGCGTTCCGAACCGGTGTTTGCAAAGAAATTCCTTCGCTTAGGAGCAAAAGGGTATTTGACCAAGAATTCACCCCGGTACGAAATGATCGATGCAATAAAGGAAGTGAATAAGGGGCATACTTATATTTGTCAGGAAGTTAAGACCTTACTTTCCGGGAAACCGGGTGAAGGTGATAAGCAGACGCCTGACATAAACTGTCTTTCCGCAAGTGAATTGCAAGTCCTGAGCTTGTTGAACGGTGGCGATACCTCGAAAGAGATTGCTATAAAATCGGGCATAACGACAAAGACGGTAGAAGTTCATCGGCATAATATTCTCAAAAAGATGAAGTTAAAAAACACCAATGCCCTCGTCTGCTACGTCCAATCGCACGCGCTTGAATTATAGGCTGATTCAGTCGAATAAAATAATGAGAAACAAAAAGCCTTCAAATCTAACGACTTGAAGGCTTTGATCTCGTTTGTGATCCCGCTGGGACTCGAACCCAGGACCCATACATTAAAAGTGTATTGCTCTACCAACTGAGCTACGGAATCAACCAAAAAAAGCAACGCTTTTTTAGGGAGTGCAAAAATAGGTCAAATAGCATTGATAACAACATTTCTACACAATATTTTTCCCCGCCAAATCCCCGCTCCGCTTCATCACCCGCGCTGTCTTGTGCTCCCCCGTATGGCTCCAGCCGGGCGGCATAACAAGATAAAGCAATTTGTTCCGCACCCCCGGCGCACGCGCCACATCCCGCCCCAGGCAAATGAATTCCCCGAAATACATATCGGTAAAGCTCCGCGTCTTCACCGGACGCGTAATCCCATATTCGATCCGGACGCCGCGGTCTTCCGGCTGATACGTGCGGAACACGCGGTCCCAGATATTCAGGAGATTACAGAAATTGGTGTCGATGTATAGCGGATTCCGGGCATGATGCACGCGATGATGGGAGGGGGTAAGGATCAGCCGGCCCAGCCATCCCATCCGGGCGTCTTTCAGGACGTTCTCCCCGATATGGATAAAGGCGCCCCAGGTTCCGTCGATCGCCATGATCAGGAAAAGCATCGGCGGATTGACACCGGCCAGGATGCAGATCGACGTGCGGATCACATCCGCGTACGGCGCCTCCAGAAAGAAGTGCATATAGGTCACCGACAAGTTCATCGCCTGCGGCGCGTGATGGGTCGAATGGAGGCACCAGAACAACCTTACCTTATGTCCCAGGTAGTGGTAGACAAAATGAGCCAGCTCCCAGACAACATATCCATAAAGGAACCAGTACCAGGTGATGTTGGTCTTTAGTGGCGCAAGCCGGCTGAACAAAGTGATGCAATACGCGATCGCGGCGATGCTGATGAACCGCGACAGGAAGCGGTTGGCGACAAAAACGAAGAATGGCATCCGGTAGTCCTCTATCCGGAATCGCTTGTATACCAGGGCGCGCACGATCTCGATCCCCAATAACAGCGGGATCACCGGCGAAATGGCGGAAAGGATGCCCGTTAGGGTATGGAGCGGCGAGTAATCGTTCTTGTGGTACATGTCCAGCAAGGGACCCAGACCCGAGAAACCCAACAGCTCGTCAGAGATGATTTTGAATACGTTATCCATTTGAATAGCAAGGCGATGCACGGCTCTTGGGCATAAATTTATCCTTTTTTGGGCCGGAAGGGGAGAAAATTTTTATTAAAAAAACTAATCAATTAGTTGGCAAACTAATCCATTAGTAGTAGCTTCATCCTAAAAGCGGATATCATGCAGAAATTAGCCAAACGGGAAGAGCAGATCATGCAGGCCTTCTGGCGGCTCGACCGCGCTTATATCAGGGAGATCATCGCCGAGCTGCCCGATCCAAAACCTCATTATAACTCCGTCGCTACGATGGTTCGCATCCTGGAGGACAAAGGCTTCCTCGATCACGAGACCTTCGGCAATACGTTCCGCTATTTCCCGGTTGTTTCCAAAGAGCAATACCAGAAACATGCCGTGGAAGATATTGTCAGCAAGTATTTCAACAACTCCTATCCGACTATGCTCGCATATTTCGCCAAAGAACAACATCTTTCCCAGGAAGCGTTGAACGAAATCCTGGAGATCATCAAATCCCAGAAGAAATGATACCATATAGCTTGCATGTCACGGTTATCCTGACCGTCTGCTTCCTGTTCTATAAACTTTTCTTGCAGAAGGCGACGTTCTACGGCCTCAATCGCTGGACTCTCCTGGGATGCCTGGTACTTTCATTTATACTGCCCCTTTTGCCGGCACCGCGGGGCTGGACATGGGTAGCTGCAACGACCGCCGAAACGGTTGCGGCGAAGCCGGCCATACAGCGCAGTTCCGCGTTCAACGCTTCATCGATCGATCCGATGCCGACCACGACCCCCGTTGCGCCAACTGCCGCCCATTTGTCGAAAAGGTCGCCGCACAGGACGACCGCACAGCTATCGCGACCTGCAACGACCAGACCTGCCGTCACGTCGCCCGCGCCAACAGATGCCGGCCCGCATACAACCGCCGCGAACTTACCCGCGACGGTGTCACCGCCTTCTCATCCATTCCGAACGCTCCTGCTTCAGGGATTGCAGTGGCTGTCCTACGTCTATTGTCTCGGTCTCCTGGTCTTTGGATTGAAGTTTGTCCTGCAGATTTTTCTGCTTTGCTATCAATCCTTGTCGCGCCCCGCTACCCGGGACGGCCGCTGCCGCATTGTACAGAGCGCCGGCGACCGGGGCCCCTGTACGTTCGGCAACACCATTTTTATCAACCCCGCGCTGTACGACCCGGAGACATTCCAGCAGATCCTGGTACATGAGAAGGTCCACGTTAACGAGGGCCATACCATCGATATCCTGCTCGCGGAAGGGGCAGTCGTCTTACAATGGTTCAACCCCTTCGCTTGGCTGTATCGCCGGGAAGTCGAAAATAATCTCGAATTTCTGACCGACCGGTCCGTCTTGGACCATCCCGATATCGAGCGCTCGGCGTATCAACTGAGCCTGCTGCGCGTCTCCGCCCCCCATTTGCCTTTCAGCATTACCAATAATTACAATCAATCACTCTTAAAACGTCGAATCGTTATGATGAATAGTCAACAGTCCGCCCGGCATACGATCTGGAAATATTTTGTGCTGCTTCCGATCCTGACTACGCTGGTTTGCGGGCTCAACAAACCGGCGGCGCTGGGTCAGACCCCGGTGGCCAACGCACCATTGCATCAGACGGCAACGGCAGGCCAGCCAATGATCTCAAGGCAGACCGCAACGCCGACGCTGGCAGCCACTACAACCCTGTCCGACACCGCCATTCGTCCGGCCAGGGCCGCCGGCAACTTAACGGAATCTGCATCAGCTTCGATCGCACCAGCAGCGGCTTCGGAGAATACGGCCGTTACCACCTTTACCGGCACCTTTACGTCAGCCGAAGGGGGGGTAGTCACCACGTTCAACGGGAATATTTTGGTCAAACCCGCCGTTACGACCAGTATATCCTCAACCAGGGCAAGCGCTTCATCACCCGCGGTCGCGCCGACCATCCCGGATACGACGACCCCGCGGTCTTCCAATGATAACCTTCATTTCAGCGAATCCACGAACATCCAGCAGGGTTCGTTCGTCGACATGCGGCACGGGTCGTGGTTCCTGACCGTCGATAGCGATGACATGGAGTTTGAACTCCGCGCGCAGTCCGGCGAGAACACCTGGCGGTCTTCCTTTACGGTCAAAAAGAGCGAGATCAATCCTTACCCCGGTCAGGGCACGGTGGAATTCAAGCTCATCCGAGAGGCAGGCACCATGACCTTTAAAGGATCCTTTGACGGCGAGCAGGGTTATGGCCATTTTCAATACGAGCCCGATGAGAGCTATTTTTCCGAATTGCAAAAGATGGGCGTAGAGGACATGGATGATCACACCCGGAACAGCTTCTTCGATTTGAATATTAAAAAGGATTTCGTCCAGATGCTGAATCGCAACGGGTACACGCCCATTGCGCAGCGGGACGTGGTCGGGCTTAGTATCCATCGGGTCGACGAACCGTTCCTGAAATATTGGAAGACCTCAGGCGTGGAGGGCACCGACGAGGTTCACAATCTGTTCACTCTAAAGATCATGCATATTGACCCGGCATATGTAGAGGAACTAAAAAAAGCCGGCTATACTCACCTGACGGTGCGGGAGCTGACCAGTTTGAAGTTACGACATGTTGACGGCAATTATGCCCGCGCGATCAACTCCGACGCTTCTTCACCGGTTTCGGCGGAAGAGCTGGCAAACTACAAAATGATGCAGATCGATTCGGGCTATCTGAATTCGTTGAAAAAGGTCGGCTATGATCACCTCGGCCCGTCGGAAGTGCGGATGCTGTCCAACGCGCACGTAACAGCTGAATACATTAAAGGGTTCCAGGATGCGGGGTTTTCAAATATCCCGGTGCATGAGCTGGTATCCCTCAAATATCGAAACGCTTCCCCTGAGGACGCCAAAGCCTTCCGGAGCGCGGGTTATACCGACATTGATTTTAATCGGATAAACCAACTTAAGAGTGCAGGGATTACCCCGGATTTTGTCAATTCCTTTCACAAGATCGGTTATGACAACATCCCCCTCCATATCCTCTTTATGCTGAAGACAAGCGGTGTGGACGCCGACTATGTCGCTAAAATGAAAAGCAAAGGTCTCAACTCCACCGATCTGATGAAATATGTCCAGCTCAAGCGCGATTTTAATTGACAGCCTGGACTGGTGAATCAAAAACTCGGCCGCCGTTTTTACGGCGGCCGAATCATTTCCATCGGTCACTTAACGGTGATGTGCTTTGACGGGGTCCTCTTCGCCTCGTCCGTTTTAGGTAACATCAATTTGAGCAAACCATTTTCATAGGAGGCGTCGATCTTGTCCCTCACTACACCGTCGGGCATGGTGAATGCCCGCGAGAAAGACGTGTAGCTGAACTCCCGCCGGGTGTGGCGTTCGTCCTTGTCTTCGCGTCTTTCTTCTTTCTCAGCGCTGATAGTAAGCAGATTGCCTTCTACATCGATGTTGAAATCGTCCTTTTTCATGCCTGGTGCGGCAAGGGAGATCTCGTAGTGGTCCTGTTTTTCCACAATGTTAACGGCGGGAACCGTCATCAAGTGCGGCATGGAGCCACCATTCGTGTCGAACCAGCGATCCCAGGGCTTGAAAAAATCCTGAAAAACAGAGGGGAGCGTTTCCCTCCTCGATACATCTCTCGTAGCCATAAAACCCTCCTTTATTTTAAGTGAAGGAATGACAGTACTCTCGCGGCACGGCCCTACGGCAGGTGGAGGATTTCGATTGTGCGAAAGAGGAGGACTTAGTGAGGTAACAAAAAAGTGCGCAAAAAGATTGCCAGAGTATTATTTTTGCGCTTTTATAAAAGAGACTTAACACCAATGACAAAAACGGCAGCCAAACAGCCCAGTCGGGATAGATCGCGTGTCATGGTGGCTATTTTCTTCTTTGTGTCGGGCTTTGGTTTTTACACCTGGGCCTCGCGTATCCCGACAATTCAGCAGGAACTGCATTTGAATGAGGCACAGCTCGGTGCTGTTCTTTTCGCGCTGCCCGTGGGCTTGATGGCCACGCTGCCGGTGACAGGCATGCTGCTCAGCCGTTTTGACAGTCGCCGGATCATGATGATCGGTGCGGTTTCTTTCAACCTCATGCTGTGCGCCATCGGGTTTGCGACCCGGTCCTGGCAACTTGCCATCGCGCTGGTCTTTTTCGGCTCCTCCCGTAACCTGATGAATATTTCAGCAAACGCACAGTCAATCGGCGTACAATCGCTTTTTGAACGGCCGATCATCGCCCGGTTTCATGGTATCTGGAGTCTTGCGGGATTTGGCGCCGCCGCGCTCGGTTCGCTGATGGTCTCGTTCGCCGTCGCGCCAGCTTGGCATTTTCTGGGTGTCGGTTTGGTCCTGACCGCCTGTTGCTGGTATGCCTATCCGGGCAGTCTGCCACAACAGCCTGCGCCGCGTGAACGTCGGCCGTGGTTTGCCCTGCCGGACAAGACACTAGCCAAATACGGCCTTATCTCTTTCGCCTCTATGGCGTGTGAGGGCACGATGATCGATTGGAGCGGCATCTATCTCCAAAAAGCTGTGCACACTTCCCGCGCGATGGCAACTCTTGGCTTTACGATCTATATGATTGCAATGACCCTCGGCCGGCTGATCGGGGACCGGTTTGCCAACCGGTATGGGATCCGCACCATGCTCATGTACAGCGGCGGTTTGATCGCGGCCGGTTTGCTGGTTGCTGTGCTCCTGCCTTATGCGCCAACCGCCCTGGTCGGTTTCATCCTGACCGGTTTTGGCGTCTCCTGCGTGATCCCGATGGTATTTAGTATGGCGGGCCGGTCGGAGGGGATGAGCAGCGGATCGGCGATCGCAGCCGTTTCTACCGTCGGGTACCTCGGATTCCTTATCGTTCCCCCGCTGGTCGGCTCCGTCGCCCAGTTGGCCGGCCTGCGCAGCGCATATGCGATGATGGCTGTCTTTGGCATCCTGATCACGATATTGGTTCCGTTTACGCTCGGCAGACCAAATAAGAGACCGGCCACTACCGCGGGGTAGGGCGGTCTCTTTGTCCAAAAATCAACCATTGAAAACGAGTTGCATCCGAATGCGTTTATCTATCTTGATCGAGAACGGGTTATGAAATATCTGGCTTGTACCGTTCCAGGTGCTTTCAACCGTATTGATCGAAAAGCAGGGGATAGGTTTTCGTTTGATCCGAAACGCACAAGACGGTCCGGGCGTTTCCGTTTCGACATCGAAGAGCGGTGCCAGTAGATCATGAAAGCGACCCAGTATTACTCCAAATACCCGCGTCTTTGCTGAAGTGTCCGCGCTGAAACGGAGGATCCGTCCGGGATATCTTTCGGAATAAATCTCGATGATCTGTAGGACGGTGAGCGCGGTGCAAAAGAAGTCTTTACTGTCCGGCCACGTGGGGTCCTCCTTTCTGTCGGTTGTTTTGTTTCGGAATTCCACCTGATAAATGCGTCCCCCGTGCTGACCATTGAATCGTACCTGTCGGACCGTAGGCTCGGGCAGGGTGGGGCTGATGAATTGAAAAGTGGCGAAGTCTGCCGTCGCCTCCAGATCGGTATATGGTGCGTATGCCATGCTGTTGAAGTTTGATGGATGAAGCTGCAGCCAGCCACCATCACGCATGGCCGGCTGCAGGATAAAAAAGGATGCAATTTCCCGGGTATCGTCATTTTCCTGAAACGGCCGTAGTTTCCTCGGATAGTTCCTGGTCCTCGGCCGCCTTTTCCCCGGTCGGGTCGGACGTTGTTTGTTCTCGTTTGGCAGCATGCCGCCGGCCATCCGATCCCCGCCTTTTTGACGCGGACTCCGGCGTATAGATCCGGATGGTCTTTTCCGCCGGATTCGCTTCGATCCATTTGGGCTCGGGCTTGCCGGTGTTCAGCGTAACGAGGCACTTATTGCCCCGCTCCAGGGAAGCCAGCAGCGACTTTCGCGTGGCATCCGCCAGCATTTCCTCAATCGGATAGCTCGACAGGACTCTTTCCAGGTCGAAGTGCCGGTAATACTTGAACCGATAGTTCAGGTGGGCGTCCCTTTCCTCAAAATCCAGTTGCACCCAGGTACGGTATATTTCCTCATCCTGGTCGACCCCGTCGATCCTCGCCGCGCGTCCATCCAACAAGTTAAAGGCCTCCTTGAACGTTACGCCTACACCCTTGTAGACATGGAATTCACGCTCCTTGTTCCTGCCCGGGTCCTGCTCGTATTGGTTCGTGGCGGTATAGTGATCGAATACATAGGTACCCTGTTTGACCAGCTTGAGGAAGTGGAGCCTGGCCTCCGTGCGGATGAAATGCTCGAAGAATGCATCCGTAAACAGTTCGAATTCCACCTTCCCACCGGCGATGTTTTCTTGCAGCTGCTGGTTGAGCAGCGTGTTTTCGCCAAAGCCGAGATATTTGAGATCGTTGTTTAGAAGTTCAAGATTAGATTTCATAAAAAAAGCTTTTAAGGTTTGAAAAAATAATTTTAGTGAAGGATCAGATAAGTTTTGCCGTTTCGAGCGTGAAATTGGCAGCCTGCACCAGCAATTGCCGGCCGCCATTCTTTTCCAGCACTTCGATCAGGAGCCTGCGATGCCGGGCCAGGCTCAGGCGCTGCAGGACGTATACCGTTGCCGCACGACCGTATCCCTTTACCAGCGTGGCGCTGTCATACACATAGACGGGCTTCAGTTCGCTGAGCCGCTCGAGCGGGCGCACTCCTTTCACCTTCTGCACCACAAAGAACCGGATGCTGTCTACATCATAGTCCAGCGGCGACTTGTTGATCAGTTTCAACGAAAAGAAGAGTGACTTCCCTCGGGTATAGATACCGCGGACCACCAGCCTCATCTTTCCATTTCGGTTGTTGAGGTAATACAGGCGTTGCACGTCCCGGGCGATCTTTTGGCAGCAGGTTTTTAATTGAGCCTGGTTTGCCGCAACCTGTTCGCGGTTCCCGGTGCGTTGATCAGGGCCCGCAGCCGTCTGGTCGCGGGCGGCGGGCATTCCTGCCTGTGCGGCAGCATGACCGGCTTGACTGAGCAGGATATACCCTGCCAGGAATAGGGACAGTAATTTCATTGCAAATAATTTTAAATGATGAATAGATCAACCCCCCGGCCGGTGGGAGAAGGCACTGGCTGATCGGTGCAAAAAAGGCGGTAACCATCGATCCGTTCTTCATCGGGGCAACTTGTTTGCCACATCCTTATCGCCGACGGTTACCGGCCTGCTGGACACCCTACTAACCCATGTGTCTTCGGATGGAGTAAAATTAGAAAGGTGTTTACCGAATTTCGTGTAGATTGTTACTGTTCTTCATTGACTATTCGAAAAGAGTTGCGCTTCTTTTAGGTTGGAAGAAAATAAATTTTGATCTGACTGACGAAAAATGAAAATATTTTCGGTTTTGCTTATCAAAAAGAAAATTATTTACTCCGTATTTGGGTAAATATTCACTGCTTCTTGTTTGATTTTGCAGGTTTATCGGGTTTTTCATTTCCTTGCTTTGGCTTGTATTTTCCGCTTTTTATATCCCGGTAGATGGGCTCGCTGACACCCAGGAAGGTTGCGATGTCCCGTTGCAAGGCCCGTTGCAATACTTCATGATTTTCGGTGAGCATGTGCTTAAAAATGAATTGGGGCTGCTTCATTCGCAGATAGGTTTCGTTGAACTTGCTTTCGCAATAATACTTGATTATGATCAGCGTGGTCAGCATTAACATGCCGGGAAACTGTTCGATCCCTGCAAAAAGGTCCTTTTTTGACATCCGGAACACGATCGTGTCTTCGATCGCCACTATTTTTTCCTCAGACGGCCCCTCGAGGAAGAAGCTAAGGACCGATGTAGCTATATCATTCTCTTTCATAAACCAGTTGCAGTATTCTTTAGTGGGGTCCTCCGGGTCTTGCTGATAGGCCGCCAGCAGACCCTTCTTGATGAACCATACATGGCGGCAAACCTTCCCTTCTTCCGATAGCACTTCGCCCTCGGGTATGGTAAGCTCGTCACATTTTTTGAGGACATAATTCTCGTCCTTTGCTGACAGCTTCCAATACATTTGACTTAGATAATTCAAGATCTCTTTCATAAAATTTATAGTTTAGGTGAAAGACCCCCTCAAACCAAAGGCCAGTTTGGGGAGTAAAAAGCGGAATAAAAAGGAACACTAAGTGTAAACCTATGACCACTGCATCGTTACCGCGGCGTGTAACCGATTTTGATTTATATCAGTTATCAATATTCGAAATGTGGCCTCTTGCCTGAAATTATGTCAGTACAAAGCCGACGCTGACCGGATTGGCTGTCCGTAAAACGGCCTTCAGGCACGGAATTTTAATTACCCTACCTTTGCACCCCGGAAGCAATCTTCAACAAATGGCACAAGTTCCAAGCACCCCGATTCGTATCGTCATCATCGGCGCCGGCTTCGCAGGGCTGCGCATTGCCCGCTCCCTGAACAATACCAACTACGAAATTTTTCTGATCGATCGTCACAACTACCACGAATTCCAGCCGCTTATGTACCAGGTCGCCACGGCCCGGCTGGAGCCTTCGAGTATTTCTTTCCCGCTTCGAAAGATCTTCCAACATACCCGGAACGTCCATATCCACGTCGCGGAAGTCGAGCGGATCGATACGGCGACAAAAATTGTCTATACCAGCATCGGCGACGTCCACTACGACCGGCTCGTGGTTGCGCTCGGCTGCACCACCAATTTCTTCGGAAACCAGCGCATCCAGTCGCATTCCTTTCCGATGAAGTCGGTGCCCAATGCGATGGCTCTTCGCAACCGCATTCTTCAGACCTTCGAAGACACCATCATCGCCGGCCCGGCCGAACGCCAGGCATTGCTCAACTTTGTCATCGTCGGCGGCGGCCCGACCGGGGTGGAACTATCCGGCGCCATGGCCGAGATGAAAAAATACATTTTGCCCAAGGATTATCCCGGCATCGACTTTTCAAGGTTTACGATCTACCTGCTGGAGGGCTCACCCAATACCCTCAACGCCATGAGCGAACCGTCGAGGGTCAAATCCCGTCAATACCTGGAGAAACTGGGCGTTATCGTTCGGACCAGTACCGTCGTGGAAGACTATGACGGCGAAACGGTCAGACTGAAGGGCGGCGAAACCATCGCGGCCCGCAACGTGATCTGGGCTGCCGGCGTGATCGGTAACCAGGTGGAGGGCACCCCGGTCGCCAGCACGGTGAAGGGCAACCGGCTAAAGACCAACCGCTTTCACGAAGTGGAAGGTCTCGATGGAGTCTATGCGATCGGCGACATCGCGTGGATGCCGACGCCGAAATACCCCACCGGCCACCCGCAGCTGGCGAACGTCGCCATCGCCCAGGCGGGCAGCCTGGCAGGCAATTTCAAACGGGAGCTGCGGGGAAAACCACGCCTGGAATTCGAATACCACAACAAAGGCACGATGGCAACGGTCGGAAAAAGAAAGGCGGTAGTCGACCTGCCGGGTATCAGCTTCCAGGGCGTCTTTGCCTGGTTTACCTGGATGTTCGTGCATCTTATGCTGATCCTGAGTGTAAAGAACAAGCTGTTCATTTTCCTGAACTGGATGATGAGTTATTTTGCCAACGACTCCACGTTGCGGCTCATCCTGAAGGCCGATACCGATTCGTAGAATAATTTTTCCTTATTTTTGTCCGCATCGGACGGGCCGAAAGCCCGTTCCACAATCATAACCTATGGCCGAGATCATCGTAGCGTTGCAGCACTGCAATATCTACCAGGGAGACAACCTCATCCTGCAGGACGTCAACCTCACGGTGGAAAAAGGGCAGTTCGTTTACCTGGTGGGCAAGACCGGCACCGGCAAGTCCAGTCTGCTCAAAACCCTATATGGCGACATCCCGCTCAAAGAGGGGCAAGGCCAGGTAGCCGGGTATGATCTGCGGGAAATGGATTGGAAGAACGTGCCCTATCTTCGCCGGACCCTTGGGGTGGTGTTCCAGGACTTCCAGCTGCTGACCGATCGAAATGTAAATGATAATCTCAAATTTGTTCTCCGCGCTACCGGCTGGAAAGATGTACGGCTGATGGATGAGAAAATCTCCGATGTACTGGACAAAGTCGGTCTGAAATCAAAAGGCTTCAAGATGCCCTTCGAGATGAGTGGCGGCGAACAACAACGCGTCGACATCGCCCGGGCCCTGCTGAACTCCCCCAAGCTCATCCTGGCGGACGAGCCCACCGGCAACCTCGATCCGGAGACATCCGACGAGATCATGCAGCTCCTCTTCCAGATCGCCCGGGACTATGGGACCGCGATCATCATGGCAACGCACGACTACCGCGTCATCAGCAAGTTCCCCGCCCGCATGGTCAAGACCGAAAGAGGGGTCATGATCGACAATGCGTCAGTGGAGCTGGATTAGACCGCGCTGAGCGTCATCTGGTCACCGCCATCGACTCGTCCGTCCAGATCGAACGCAGCAGCCGGTCCACATTTTCGGCTTTATTGTACAATCCCGAGAGCACATCCTTCCGCTGTTTGATCTCCTCCGGCTGAATGGGCCGGGCATACAGTTCGGCTACGGTTGACCGCATGTCGTCCGCACCCTCCGTGACGTGGCAGACAGCCTCCAGACCCGTCCCGCTTATCATGCCGCGATTGACGATACAGTGGCGGCCGTTGTACAGCGCATTCAGTAATTTCAGCTTTACCCCCGTGCAATTGAACGAAGGTAATATGTTGACCTGCGCTTTGGCGATCAGGTCCTGCATCTCTTCTTCCGAAGGGTCAGCGATCAGGCAGGTCAGCGGATATTGATAAATTAACCGGCTGAGCCGTGCGGAAGGCTGTTTGCCCGATATGATCAGGGGCAATTCCAGCGTGGAAAAGACGTTCTTCAGCAGCCAGATCACCGCCTGCTCATTTTCCGGTACGGACAGGTTACCATGATACAGACAAAAGCAACCCGTGCCTTCTCTTGTCTTTATTTCTTCGTAGGGCAGGAAGACCGGCAAGGTCTGGATATTGTTCGCGCCAAACTCCGTTTGGTATTGCTCCCGGTCCTTGTCAGACACCGTCAATATCTTTACTTTGTCAGCGATCCGTTGCTCGTAAGAGCGGAGGAGGTTGCTCTCATGCAGATAATAGAGCTTTTTAAAAAGCGATCGTTCGGAACGGTAGAGTTGCCGGTAATATTGATATTCGACGTTGTGAAGCCGCAATACGATCCGCCTTCCCGCAAACCGGTCGTCATTGAGCAGATAAGTGCAGTGGACACCTTCCAACAGGATCGGGTAGTCGTCCCCCAGCAACCGGTCCAGCAGCTTCCCGCTGGACCGCGAACAAACGATATACGGTAGCTTATGGGAAAACCCTTTATGCCCTTCGCAACGGGCATAATAAAGTACTTCGGCGCAATATTCATTCAACACCGGCTGCTCCCCCCGGCCGTACTCGAAACAATGCAGATGGATGATCACCCCCGCCGCATGCAGCGCCTTGATCTTTTGAAAAAGATCAAACACCCCCCCGTAATCGACCGGGTACGGCACATCCAGACACACAATATGTAAGTGTTTGTCCACTGTCTAATTTTCAGTTACCTCCGGCGGTCCCCAAAAGTTGTTGATATAGGCGGATCAGGATCTTTTCCTCTTCCTGCCAATTGTAGCGCAGCCTTGCCTGTTTGCAACCTTCCGATAGAGATTGGTATAATTCCCGATTGGTCAGGAGCTCATTGAGGGCATCCGCCACCTGCCGGACGCCCGGTTCATCTATAAGAACAGCAATTGGATAACAATTGTTTATTTCCCGGTAGGCCGGGTAATTCATCGCCAGCTGCGGGATCCCGGCATGCATATAGTCAAAGAAACGATTGGCCAGCGAATAATAGTTGCTTAACCCCCGCGGGTCAAACAAGGTGACCCCGCACCAGGCGGACCTGGTGACAGCTTTCAGCTCCTCCGGCCGGACATATCCGCGGAAATCGATTTTTTCCTCCAACCCATGCAGCCGCACCAACTCCCGCGCCTTCTGCATGTAATTACCGTCTCCGCAGATGATCAGCCGGGCATTGACCTGCTGCATTGCCGGGATGAGCGTCTCGAAGCACCGGCCTTCATTTACCGCACCCTGGTATAAAATGTGGCGTTCGGAAACCGCCCGCTCCTGCCCGTCGCCGCCCGCCTCCAATACCGGCAGGTTGCGGACTACCGCATAATCTACCCCATACATTTGACGGAATTCCCCCGCGATCGGTGCATCTACGGTATACCCAACCCTAAAGCGTGGCACGGCATATCGCTCTACTTTTTTCCACATCTTGTGGATAAATGGCCGGGTCACCACTTCCTGCATCTCGCAGAAAAGCTCATGCGCGTCATACACCCGCGTCACCCGCCGAAGCCGCGAGACGAAATAGCACGGCAGGATGGAGTCGAGATCGATGGCGCAGATGATGTCCATCTTCCGAACCAGCAGGTATAGGAAGAGCCGGAAATGGTATTCCACGTAAAAAAGTTTTCCCCGGCGGGTCCACATTTTCAGCCGGTGCTGCCGATACGGCCGGATGTCCAGCGGCAGGGATCCCCGGTCTTCTCTCCCCACCAGGGTCACCGAAAAACCAGCATTGGTCAGGGAGGTACAGATCCGGATCATCCGTTGGTCATAGTTCAGATCATTGGTCACTGCACAAAAGACCCGCTTTTTCATCTCGCAAATATGGCTAATCACCCCCATATTACCCATTTGCGGACGGATAATCGGCATTTTTACCGTATTTTTGCCCTTGATAATAATAACTTTGGAAAAATTGTTCTAATTTTGCCGCCTGCAATTATCAAATGTCCTGAACCGGGTTCCACCCGGTTAGGGCAGAGATGCCAATAAATAAACAGTTAGAGATGCCTTATTTGACAAACGAGAAAAAAGCGAGCTTTTTCAACACCTACGGCGGGATTGCCGCCAATACCGGTTCCATTGAGGGCCAGATTGCTTTGCTGACTGAACGGATCAACCGTATCTCCGAACACTTGCAAACCAATAAAAAAGATTTCTCCACCCACCGCGGCCTTATGCAATTAGTGGGTAAAAGAAAGCGCCTGCTTACTTACCTGAGCAAGAACAATCTCCAGGGCTATCGTCAGCTGATCGAAAAACTTGGACTCAGAAAATAACATTGTCTATGTATAGGACCTCTATTCCCAACTGAACAGCCGGTTGGGAATCGTTTTTTTATACTGGAACAATTCAACGCCTAAACGCGCGAGCGTTTAGGCCGAAAGGACAGATATAAATTAGTACATAATTTTTTAACAAAGAATTACGGTTTAACCGTCCGTCCCGCCTCCGGTAAACCGTCGTTCGACAAAGACGCAGAAACACATGCTCTCTCAACCTATTAGTGTGACATTCGATATCGGTGAAGGCCGCACGGTCTCCATCGAGACCGGCAAACTGGCCCGTCAGGCAGACGGCGCCGTTACCGTACGCCAGGGCAATTGTATTATTCTTGCCACGGTTGTTGCCAACAAAGAACCAAAGGAAGGACAGGACTTCTTCCCGCTCTCCGTCGACTACCAGGAGAAATTCGCATCCGCCGGCCGGATTCCCGGCTCCTTCTTCAAACGGGAGGCCCGGCTCAACGACTATGAGATTCTGACCAGCCGGCTCGTAGACCGGGCACTGCGGCCACTGTTCCCGGAAGACTATTTCTGTGAGGTCCAGGTCCTGATCAGCCTCGTGTCCAGCGACTATGAGGTAATGCCGGATGCAATGGCCTGCCTGGCTGCGTCGGCCGCACTCGCCGTCTCCGATATCCCCATCAAGGAGATCATTTCCGAAGTCCGGATCGGCAGGGTAGATGGCAAACTCATCGTTAACCCGTCCCGCACCGAGTTGGAAAAGTCCGATATGGAATTCATCATCGCGGCTACCGAAAAGAACCTGATGATGGTGGAAGGACAAGCACACGAATGCAGCGAAGAAGACCTCGTGGCCGCACTCGAGCTCGCACACGGCGCCATCCGCACGCAAATCCGCGCACAGGAAGAACTCCGCGCCAAGGTCGGAGTGAGCCGCAAACGTGACTATACCAAGCCCGAACATAAGGAAGAGCTCCAGCAAAAAGTGATCGCCTTTACAAAGGACCGCATCAACCAGATCGCCCGGGCCGGCAGCGGGAAACATGAACGCAGCGAAGCATTTGACAAGCTCAAGGAGGAACTGATCGAAAGCCTCGGAGATGAAGTGGAAGATATCGATAAGAAATATGCCAAGAAATATTACGCCGACCTGCAGTGGGATCTCGTCCGCAATATGATCCTCGATGACCGCATCCGCCTGGATGGCCGCTCGCTCGACCAGGTACGCCCGCTGGCCATGGAAATCGACCCGCTCCCTACGCCGCATGGGTCCGCCCTGTTCACCCGCGGCGAAACGCAATCGCTCACGACTGTCACCCTCGGCACGCCGCTGGATGAGGTCCTCGTCGAGAGCGCTGCAAAATCCTTCGATTCCAAGTTCTTCCTGCACTATAACTTTCCGCCGTTCAGCACCGGTGAAGTGAAAATGATGCGCGGTCAAAGCCGGCGCGAAGTGGGGCACGGCAACCTGGCCATGCGCTCGCTCAAACAAATGATGCCCGGCAGCGACTATCCTTATACGGTTCGCGTCGTCAGCGATATCCTCGAATCCAACGGGTCCTCTTCGATGGCGACGGTGTGCGCCGGCAGTCTGGCCCTGATGGACGCGGGCGTACCGTTCCCCAAACACGTCAGCGGCGTGGCGATGGGTCTGATCACCCGTCCCGCCGATGGCAAGAATGCCATCCTTACCGATATCCTCGGCGATGAAGACCACCTCGGCGATATGGACTTTAAAGTGACCGGTACCCGCGAAGGTATTTGCGGTGTACAGATGGATATCAAGGTCGACGGACTGAGCATGGATACGATGAGGGAAGCGCTCGAACAGGCCCGCAAAGGCCGGCTCCATATCCTCGACGCCATGTACGAATGTATCCCCGCCGCCCGCCCGGATGTGAAACCCCATGCGCCGCGGATGGTCAAGATCTTTATCGACAAGGAATTCATCGGCGCCGTCATCGGGCCGCAAGGCAAGATCATCCAGGAGATCCAGCGCGAGACCGGCACGACCATCAACCTCGAAGAGGTTGGCAATTTCGGCGAGGTCAGCGTCTTTAGCCCTGCAAAGGAGGGATTGGACAAAGCGGTCGCCTGGATCAAGAGCATCGTCGCCCAACCCGAGGTCGGATCGGTCTATGAAGCAAAAGTCAAATCGGTCATGCCATATGGGGCTTTTGTCGAGTTCCTGCCTGGCAAACAAGGGTTGCTCCATATCAGTGAAGTGTCGCACAAACGGCTTGAAACGATGGAGGGCGTCCTTAAGGAGGGCGACGCCGTCAAGGTTAAACTGATCGGCCTCGATCAGAAGACCGGCAAATTCAAGCTGAGCCGGAAAGTGCTGATGCCGAAACCCGAAGGCGCACCCGGCGGCGGGCAGCGGTCCCCGGCCGGCGGCGAAGCGCAGCGTTGAGGTTATGAGCCACGTCCAGGTTACGATTGCCGTCACCGATCCGGAGCAGCAGGAGATTCTCATTGCGCTCCTGACAGGGCTGGGCTATGAGGGATTTGAACAGCAGGACAACGCCCTGCTGGCTTTTTTGCCCGAAGCCGGCTTCGACGGCGCCGGACTGGAGGCAATCCTGCGGCTTCACAACCTGGCCTACACGACGACCCTACTTCCCGAAAAGAATTGGAACGAAGAATGGGAAAAAAACTTCGCACCGGTGCAGGTGGGCGAATTCTGCGCCGTCCGCGCCCATTTCCATCCGCCGATCCCGGAGGTGACCTATGAGCTGATCATTACGCCGAAGATGAGTTTTGGGACCGGGCATCATGCCACCACATATCTGATGCTGCAAGCGATGCAAAACCTCGACTTTCCGCAAAAGAAAGTGCTGGATTTCGGTACAGGCACGGGGGTGCTTGCCATCCTGGCCGAGAAGCTGGGTTCCGTCCGCGTGCTGGCGATCGATAATGATGACTGGAGCATCGAAAATGCCAAAGAAAACATTAAGGAAAATCATTGTATGAAGATTTCCCTGCAGAAATCCGATACTGTGCCCAGGAATCAGCGGTTTGATATCATATTAGCAAATATCAACAAGCATGTATTGCTCCGGGAAATGGCCTGCATGCGGCAACAATTAGAGGTGGGGGGCGTTATATTAATGAGCGGCCTGCTGCATGAAGATTTTGAAGACATTGAAAATGAGGCAGGTAATTGCTGTTTATCCGTATCCGCGCGGATGACAAGAGGCAGCTGGATCTGTCTCAAAATGGAAAAAGTCAAATTAAGTAATTGAGAGCGAGAGGTTCGTAGGCTTTTTTCATTATATTTGTTGTCCGACGACTCAACCAACACACACGAATGAAGGAAGTTCTACTCATCTTTCTGGCATACCTTATCGGCTCTATTCCAACCGCTGTATGGGTAAGCCGGTATTTCTTCGGGATAGATATCCGTGAATATGGCAGTGGGAATGCTGGTGCTACCAATACCTTCCGCGTTCTTGGCTCCCGGTGGGGTACGATCGTCATGGCGGTCGACGTCTTGAAAGGCGTAATCGCCACCAGCCTCTATATCCTTGTTCCTTATTATTTGCACGATGAGACCGACCGGACCAATTTTATGGTCGGGCTGGGTCTTGCCGCCGTCTGTGGTCACATTTTCCCGATTTGGGCAGATTTCCGGGGCGGGAAAGGGGTGGCGACACTATTCGGGATGATCATCGCGATCCAACCCTTGGCAGCCGTGTGCTGCGTTGCAGTGTTCCTCCTGGTTCTTTACCTGACCCGATTCGTTTCCCTCAGTTCCATCCTGGCCAGTGTAGCCTTCGCTGTGCTCATCCTCTATATCTTCGATGCCCATGAGAAATTTTACAGGGGGTTTGCCATTGCCGTAGCCCTGCTGGTCGTCCTCACCCACCAAAAGAACATTTCCCGGCTGATCCGTGGCAACGAGAACAAAGTACCCATCCTGCGGTATCGCGACAGACGTCGCCATCGCAGGCAGTTGAATTCGTCCGGCAAGGAATCAAATTTTTCGTAGTTTTGTGATCCCCGCATGGGAAACGCACTTTAATATTCTATTCACAGCAATCAAAAACTGTCCGGAATGTCTCAGACTCTACTGGAGAAACTCCAATACAAGGACGAAAGAAATCTGCTGATCCAAGGCCTGCCGTCTTCCATCGAAAAACAGTTTGTCAAGCTAGCCTTCGCCAAGAATCTCACTCCTTTATTAAAAACCAGGAAGATCGATTTTGCGCTGGTTTTCGCAGTAAATGAACAACAATTGGGCAATATTGTTCGGGAACTTCTCCCTGCCCTTCACCGCGACGCCAAATTCTGGGTCGCTTATCCGAAAGTTGCCTCCAAGATCGCTACGACCCTCAATCGCGACTGTAGCTGGGGTTGCATCACCGGCGCCGGTTTTGAGTCTGTGCGAGAGGCCGCGCTTGACCATGTGTGGACTGCCGTCCGGTTCAAACGGTCCGATGCGGTTAGCGCCCTGGCCAAGGCCGCGATGCTGGAGGCTGCGCTCGAAACCGCCGATGTAGACCACGCGGGCCGGGTCATTCGTCCACCCGCTGTTTTCCCCAAGGAGCTGCGCCGGGGTAAAAAAATAGCCACTCCGCCAACCCGTACCCGCCGGCTGGCCAAATAGACCTGCACCATTCGCATCGTTTACCCGATCCCCTCTTAACCAGAACCTCCTATGGCAGTCTTCAGCAGGCAGGGTTTAATAACCGAATTATTAGACCGGACCGAACTGATCAAGGCCGGCTCCGCGGCTTTCTTTCGATTGACGGATGAACAGCTGTGCTTTTCACCTGCTCCGGGGGCCTGGAGCATCGTCGAAGTATTCTCCCATCTCAACCTTTCCAACGAGATCTATATCCGAAACATCCTTCCGCGGGTCACGTTGGCCCCCGATCGCCCTTCGGATGAGTTCAGGAGCAGCTGGCTGGGTGATTGGGCTTACGAGAAGATCGTGCCGCGGGCCGACGGTACCGTCTTCAAGATGAAAACAGCGAAGGCCGTACTCCCGGTCAAGCCCAACGAAGACGGTAAGGAAGTGCTGCATAATTTCCACCGGACTTGTGACGCAATGGATGACATCCTCCGGCACTCGGCGACCAAAGACCTGCGCCGGATTCGCATTCCCTTCCACTTCATCCCCTTCCTCCAATTCAGCCTGGGCGAGACCCTTCGGTTCCTGGTCGCTCACAACGAGCGCCATCTCCTGCAGGCACAACGCCTGGTTCCGGCGGTCACCTGAAGTAGGCCATTCCGACTTCTTTTGCAAGCGTTTTTGCGATCTCCTTGAGATGATTATGGGTATCGGCGAGAATCAACCATTCTGCATGAGTGTGCGGCTTGAGCAAGTCCCGTTGATTCTCTTCCATCAGGCGCATGATTTTTTTATATCGAAGATAGCGCATACTTGATCTTACATCCTCTTTGTAAAGCTCTTGCGGACTTGAGATCTTCCCTTCGTAATGATTTTTCCAATTGGGGCTAAGCTCGTACTTAAAGTCGACTACCGAAACGGCCAGCATGCTTAGCTCCTGATCCTCATGATAAAGAAAGCTTTTGAGGGTTGGCTCCAATCCGCTCACATACCAGTCCTTGTAAATATCCATAATCCTCAACAGCCGCTTATTGTCGATCATCTCGTAGAGGTCGGCGGATTCGCTGAAAATATAGTCGGCGACTGAAAGCTGATCGTCCCAGGGCTTTAACCCATACTCCATCAGGCTTCGAATCATCCCTCTTTCGTTCTGTTCATGTTTAAATAGCAGGCTGAGCGATTCATCATCGGGCGGTACCGCACCCGGCTGCGTCGTTTCAAGGCCCGCTGCTGCCGCCTCCTGCGCGGCCGCCCGGTTCTCCTGCCTGGTTACCCGGTCCCGGATGTACTTGTTGACCAGCGTATGCAGCCCGGCCTCTTCGATCCGCAGGATCTCCGAACACTGCCGGATATAGTCCTGCTGACGCGTAAAATCCTCCGCTTTGTTGATCCGCGCGATCGTCTCCGCCATCCGGTTGACTACCTCTGCCTTCTTATTTGTATCGCCGCCCGCGTCTTTGAGGGCAACTTCCAGCTGGAAGAGGATAAAGTCCTTTTTATTGGCGGCGATGAAATCCCTGAACGCCGCAGCACCTACCTTTCGGACATAGCTGTCGGGGTCTTCCTTATCGGGGATGAGGACAAGTTTCACATCCAGACCTTCTTCGAGTGCCATGTCAAGACCGCGCAACGCCGCTTTGATCCCCGCACTGTCCCCGTCATAAATGATGGTCAGGTGATTCGTATATTTCTTGATCAACCGCAGCTGGTCGACCGTCAGCGAAGTTCCTCCGCTGGCAACCACATTCCCGACGCCGGCCTGGTGCAGTGAAATCACATCGGTATACCCTTCCACAAGCAGGCATTCATCCTGGTTGTCGATGGCCTGTCTCGCCAGCCAGGATCCATAGAGGATCTTACTTTTGACATAGATCTCGTTCTCCGGCGTGTTGATGTATTTGGGCGCGCGGTCATTGGTCCGGATGATCCGTGCTCCGAACCCGATGATCTTACCCGTATGGTTGTGCACGGGGAAGATGATCCGGCCACGATAATTGTCCACCAGTTTTTCCTCGCGCTGGACAACCAAACCGGTCTTTACCAGTAGCTCGGGGTTGTATTGCGCTGCCACGGCAGCTCTGGCAAAAACATCCCGCTGGTCGGGATTATACCCCAGCTGGAATTTGCGGATGATCTCGGCATTGAAGCCCCGCTCCTTCAGATAGCTCAGCCCGACGTCCTGTCCCTCCTCCGACCCGAAAAGCGCGTCGGAAAAGAATTTTTGCGCAAACCCGTTGATGATATACAGACTCTCCGCGACCTGCTGCTGCTGACGCAGCTCCGGACTGAGCTCCTTCTCCTCTATCTCCACGTTGTACCGGGCGGCCAGCCACCGTAGCGCCTCGGCATAGGAATACTTTTCGTGCTCCATTAGAAAGCTGATCGTATTCCCGCTCCTGCCGCAACCAAAGCATTTATAAATTTCCTTGACGGGCGAAACGGTAAAGGAAGGGGACTTCTCATTGTGGAAAGGGCAAAGTCCCAGGTAATTCACCCCACGTTTCTTCAGCTTCACGAAGCCGCCGACGATCTCGATGATATCGATCCTGCTAAGTATCTGTTGTATCGTCTGCTGTGAGATCATTTCTGCTAAATTACATTAATCCGCCTGAACCGTGGAGACCGGCGAGACCGTAAATTCTGCATAAAATGAGGTAGTTTTAACAATAATAAATTATTATTATTTACGATTTATAGATAGGTAAAACAGTTAAATCGACCGTCCTTTGAAAACAGGTTTCTATTCCGTGTTCTATACACTCATCTCCAACGGGGCAATTATCTTTTGCTTCCTTCCCTTCCTGTTCCTGGCCTGGAAGAATATGCGGCCGATCCGCACCTGGTGGGTGCTGGGCGTCTATTGGCTGTTGAACGGCCTGGATAATCTGCTGGAAGTCCGGTTCGCTACCCGCTCGGGCGCCAGTCATCTTTTTGTGCGGGAAATGAGCATCGGCTATACGCTGCTGGAAACGCCCCTTGTGCTGCTGGCGTTCGCGCTCGCCAAACAAAGCCGCAGCCGGAAAGGACTGCTGCTGGTGCTTGCCCTGTTCATAGCAGGCGAGTCGATCCTGTTCCGCATCCGCGGCCATGAAGCGCTTGCTCTGATCATCGGATCAGGACTGGGGATCATCATCGTATACAGCGTGATGGGGCTATGGGACTACCTAAAGAAAATGGAACACTCCCGGTTCGAAAATTCGATGGTCTTTATATATGCATCCCTTCTTTTTTCGCAGGGAAGTATGCTGATCATCTATATTTTCGCCCATTTTCATCACACGGCGAGCTCGGCTGCCGGTGACACGGACAGCTTCCTGCTCTACTATATCGCCCTGCTCCTGTCCGCCGCTATCGCCTGCGCAGGGCTCTGGAGCTACGGGATCCGTAAATCCCGTCCCCGCCCCTGGTCCACTACTTCCGGTTATTCTTCGTCCTCCTCGTAGTTATAGGTGTCCTGGCTATCATTGTAAATCGATTCCCAGGTCTTCACCTTTTCGTCCTCCAACAATTCGAGAATGTCAAAAATAGGATCCGTCTTCTTTTTCCAAATGGTCACTTCCGTCTCAGCATAACTGGATACGTACATACAATGATCCGTTTCCATGTTCACCCTGATTAACCCAACCGGTCCTTGCTCATTTTCCTGGATCAGGTAGTAACAACCCTTTTCCAACAACGCATACGAATACATACATCACCTTTTTAAAAGATCATCAAATCAAAAATAAATCCTGACAGAAAAGAATGGGTTAGTAAGCAGGCGTCAACCTGGCGGGAGAGCTGGAGTTAGTGAATGGCTTCCGCTGTGGTAACACAAATCTACGACTTTTGCGGTTTAGACGGATCAATTTGACCGCCGTCCGTCCTTTTAACCTTAATTTAACCCTTATTTATTGATATTCAATGTATTATAAATTACCATAAATAGAAAAGCCATTCCGGATCACCGAAATGGTTTCACATACAACCACTTGGAGCTTCGCTAGAACTTCGCCCGTTCCACCGGAACGGGCTCGTTCGCAGGTTTCGCCTTCGGCTCACCTGCTATCGCGTCATCCGCCACCGTCGGACGCCGGCTATTTCTGTAACCGGATCTCTCCGGCATCCGTAGCCTGGCCGTCACTGACCATCACGCCATCTTTGGCAGCATTCCGGTAGGGTGGTTTGGCCTCGATAATGATCTTGTAAGTTCCCGGTTTGAGGCCGGCAATCTCATAAGATCCATTGATTATAGGCGCTCTTAAGGTATCCGTATAGGATTCTGCCCACGCCCGTACTCCGCCTTCGGCCGGGCTGACCGAACCGTGGATCGAGCCGTCCCGAAGCGCCGTAAAGGCGAACAGTCCTGCGACAGCAGCGGAAACGATCGCTATCCGAAAAGTTGTGATTTTCATAAACCGGTGTTTTCAGGGATTCGCAAAAATATCATGCCAGCCCGAATATCATGCCAGCCCGGTTCGCCATCCAGCCCCGTTCACCATGCCGTGCCAGCCGCCTCACTCTACCCGTTGCCCCCGTTCAAGCCGCAGAAACCGGTCGATACAGCGCGGCAGTTCTTGCCGGTAATGGCTGACGTAGATCAGGGTTTTGTTAAAGGTTTCGCACAAGACGGTGACGAGCTCACGGAAATAGGCTGTCTGCTCGTCATCCAGCCCCTGGCAGGGCTCATCCAGGATCAGCATCGGCGGGTTCTTGATCAGCGCCCGGGCCAGCAGGATCATCCGCTGCTGCCCCGCCGACAGTTGCGGCAGCCGTCGCATCCGCAGATCGTGCAGTGACAGCAGTTTCATCCACCCCGTGACCGTCTCTTCCTGCTCCGGCGTCAGCAGCCGGAATAGCCCGATGGTATCGAATAACCCCGAAGCCACCACCTCGCGACAGGTTGCGCTGGGGTCGAAATACAAATGCAATTCGGGGGACACGAAACCGATCTTTTGCTTGATCTCCCAGATGGTCTCACCCGTTCCGCGACGTCGGCCAAACAACCAGATGGGATTGGCATAGGCCTGTGGATTGTCGGCCGTGATCAGGCTGAGCAAAGTGGATTTGCCCGCTCCGTTCGGGCCGCTCACGCTCCATCGTTCGCCCTGTCGCACCTCCCAGTTGATGTGGTCGAGGATCGTCGCTTCTCCATATCGGATGGTTACATCGCACATGGAAATGACGACAGGGCGATCGGGTACGACAGGGCGATCGGCTGCATTGCCGGCCGGATCGCTGCCATGCAATTGTGCCAGGATCGAAGGTTCGAGCCGGATCTCGTGCCGGCGCTCTGTTGATCGAAACGCCTCTTTCGGCCCGGCAAAACTCCATTGCCCGTTCTCCAGCCGGCCGATATGGGTGATACAGACCGGGATATCACACTCTCCGGTGATAAGGATCATCGGCATCCCGCCGGCCGCCAGCCGGTCGATGATCCCACACAGGACGTCTCTCCCCCCGACATCAAGACCCAGGAACGGATTGTCGAAGATCAGCAGGTCCGGTTTTTCCAGCAAGGCGATCGCCAACTGGACCCGCTTGTTCTCCCCATTGGAAAGCTGGATAAGCGGCTTTGTCAGCAGCGCCCGGACATGCAGCTGGTCGAGCCATTCGCCGTCCCGCCCCCCCGGGACTCCCGGATCCGCCAAGACCCCCCGCTCTCCCAAGACCCCCAACTCCGCCGACAGCCCTGCCATCGCCAGTTCCTCGGCCACCGTGATCGTCGCGTCCGCATCCGCCGAATTGAACCGCTGCTGATAATACAGATCGGTCGCACCCGGCCTGCCGCGGAACCGATGCTGCTGCTCGACCATCGTGATCCTCAATCCATCCGTCCCGACTTGCCCTGAAGCAAAATGCAATCCCAGCAACGTATGCGCGAGCACAGTCTTTCCCGCTCCGGAGGGGCCCAGCACGGCCCATTGTTCGCCCCGGTGGATGGTCCAATCCAATCCATCCAGCACTCTTAGTCCGCCAATCTGTACCGTGACCCCCTCCAGGATCAGAAAGATCTCACCCATGGTGCGAATGTAAGGCCGGGAAGGATATCCACAGTTGTAGAAATCCAATAATCCGGCTCTGATTTCGTTTGCCTATCTTGCGATCTTAATTTTCCCTAATGGGTGGTGCCCTTTTGCCCACAATTCAATCGTAACCCTTCTATGGCAGAAAAAAATAATTTGTTCGAATACAACGAAGATGCCGTCAAAACCCTTGACTGGCGCGAGCATATCCGCCTTCGCCCCGGTATGTATATCGGTAAGCTGGGAGACGGTAGCAGCCCGGATGACGGCATTTACGTCCTGCTCAAGGAGGTCATCGACAATTGCATCGACGAATACACAATGGGCTATGGCAAACAGGTGGACATCGCGATCGTACAAAAAACCGTCACCGTCCGTGACTTTGGACGCGGCATTCCGCTTGGAAAAGTAGTCGACGTGGTCAGCAAGATCAATACGGGCGCCAAATACGACAGTAAAGCGTTTCAGAAATCGGTTGGCCTGAACGGGGTGGGGACCAAGGCCGTCAACGCCCTTAGCAGCTACTTCAAGGTGAGCGCTTTCCGGGAAGGCCGGGAGAAGAGCGCCGAATTCGCCAAAGGAATCCTCACCAAAGAATACAAGGAGACCAAAACCGATCAGCCCAACGGCACCCTGATCACCTTTATCCCCGACGAAACGGTCTTCAAGAACTTCCATTTTATCCCTGAATACATGGATAACCAGCTTTGGAATTACTGCTATCTCAACGCCGGACTGATCATCCAGTACAACGAGAAGAAGTACGTGTCGAAGAACGGCCTGCTGGATCTGCTCAAGCGCCGCACGAATGAAGACGAGCTCCGCTATCCCATCATCCATCTGAAAGGCGAAGACATTGAAGTAGCCATCGCCCACAACAACGACTATGGCGAGGAAATATTCAGCTTTGTCAATGGTCAGTTTACGACCCAGGGCGGCACGCACCAACAGGCATTCCGCGAGGCCTTTGTCAAAGTGATCCGCGATTTCTATAAGAAGGACTATGACGCTGCCGATATCCGGCAAAGCATCGTCGCCGCGGTTTCCGTCCGGGTGGTGGAACCCGTGTTCGAATCGCAGACAAAGACCAAACTGGGCAGCCAGAACATTTCGGACGGCGGCCCGACGATGAAGAACTTCGTCACCGACTTCCTGGCCAAAGAGCTGGACAATTTTTTGCATAAGAACCCCGCAACTGCCGATTCGCTGAAGAAGCGCATCGAACAGAGCGAACACGAGCGGAAAGAACTGGCCGGCGTCCGGAAACTCGCCAACGAACGAGCCAAAAAAGCCAACCTCCACAACAAGAAACTCCGGGACTGCCGCTATCACTTTAACGACGAGCCGACAGGCAAGGACAAGGACCAGATCCGGGAAAAACAGGAGGAGAGCACCATCTTCATCACAGAAGGGGATTCAGCCAGCGGTAGCATCACCAAAGCCCGCAATGTGGAATGCCAGGCAGTTTTCAGCCTGCGCGGCAAACCGCTAAACTGCTTCGGCCTGACCAAGAAGGTCGTCTATGAGAACGAAGAATTCAACCTGTTGCAACATGCCCTCAATATCGAAGATGGGATCGAAGGCCTCCGGTACAATAAGATCGTCATCGCCACCGACGCCGACGTGGACGGGATGCACATCCGGCTCCTGCTGATGACCTTCTTCCTCCAGTTCTTCCCCGATCTGGTAAAAAATGGACATGTCTATATCCTGGAGACCCCATTGTTCCGGGTCCGCAACAAGCAGGAAACCCATTATTGCTATGACGAAACCGAGAAACAGGCCGCTGTCAAAAAATTGGGCGGTAAGCCCGAGATCACCCGCTTCAAGGGACTGGGCGAGATCTCCCCGGACGAATTCGCCCGGTTCATCGGCGCAGACATGCGCGTCCAACCCGTTATGGTGATGCCGGAGACCCATATCCAGCATATCCTGGAATACTACATGGGCAAGAACACCCAGGAACGGCAGGAGTTTATCATCAATAACCTGAAGATCGAGCTGGACCTGGTGGATGGCGCGCCCGAAAAGAATTGACTTGTCCGGCTGGGTTGCATCCATGGGCTGGTTTCCGCCGTCGGCGCGGTTCAGGTGGATATTTTCTCCCGATTTTTTCCGAAAAGAGCTTTAACGTTGCAGCCTAAAACCTATTTTATGAAAAAAGAATTGATCCACGAGCTATTTGAAAAGTTTGAACAGGCCTGCTATGTCTACAAAGACGTCGAATGTTGGAGTGCGAGAGAACTGCAAACCCTCTTTAATTATTCCGAATGGCGGAACTTTTTAAAGGTGATCGACAAGGCGAAGGAAGCCTGTAAAAATTCCGGTAGTAAGGTCGCCGACCATTTTGTTGATATCAACAAAATGGTTACCATCGGAAGCGGATCTTCCCGATCTCTCGACGATGTGGCGCTCACAAGATATGCCTGTTATTTGATTGCGCAAAACGGCGATCCGCTGAAAGATGAGATCGCATTCGCTCAAACCTATTTTGCCGTTCAGACCCGGAAGCAGGAATTGATTGAGCAGCGGTTACTCGAGATAGAGAGAGTTACTGCTCGGGAAAAGCTCTCTAAATCCGAGCAAAAGCTTTCGGGTATTATATTTCATCGGGGTGTTGACGAAAAGGGATTTGCCATCATCCGGTCTAAAGGGGATCGGGCATTGTTTGGTGGATTTTCCACGCAGGACATGAAGAGGAAATTGGCGGTGCCCGACACGAAGCCACTGGCTGATTTTCTACCAACACTCATCATAAAAGCAAAGGATTTTGCGACGGAGCTAACCAGCCATAACGTTATAGAAAAAGACCTGAAAGGTACCAACCCGATTTCCGACGAACACGTAGAGAACAATCAGGCTGTTCGAAAGATACTGGTCCAGCGGGGCGTTCATCCGGAAGCACTTCCCGCGGCGGAAGACGCAATTCTGTAAAAAAGCGGCTCCGAAACGAAGACCGGCGCTTCATGAAGGAAGAGAAAACCAGAAGTAAGAAAAAAAAGAAATAAATTTCGAATAAATAAACATGATCCACATCGTATTTCAACACAACGACGTCGACAGCCTGAAGGCTGCATTCGAACTCGACCCCTCCTTCGGGGGAGACGTCGTACAGATCCACGATGACTTCGCCGTTGGCCCCATCACGGGCATTTATACTGAAGAAGGCATTGCCGCCCGCAAACAATGGTGGCGCGACGTACTTGCCGGCGGCGATTACGACGGTTGGGTCGACAATGGTAAGATTCCCGACGACAACAACACCGTTGCCGCAGTCAAAGAACGCCTGTCGAACGACCCCAAAGAAGTCCTCTGGATCTGGGCCGCTCAGAACAAACACGACGTCAGCGGGTATTACTGGCTTATTGGCCAGCTGAAAGATCTCCAGGGCCGCGTCTTCATCCTCTATCTGAACAATCTCCCTTTTATCAACGAAAAAGGCCAGCTCTTTTACCCCACCAACCTGTTTGAGATCCCGCCCCGCGAATTCCTGAAGGCCCGCAAATTGGCGCGTCCTGTCACGCTGAGCGAATTGGAGATCGACCCGGACGAATGGCAGCGGCTTTGCCAGGAAGACAAGGGTGTCCGAACACTGGAAGGCGGCAAGAAGCTGACTCAATACCCATACGAATATTATGATGAAGACCTACGGCGCTTCATTACCGGCGACTGGATCAAAGCCAGCAAGCTGATCGGCCAATTCCTCGGTAAAGCCAAACAGATCACCGGTGACGCGTACCTGTTATGGCGGATCAAACAGCTTGCAGCCGCAGGTGAGCTGGACGTTCAGGGGCAACTGAAGGGGATGCGCGATTTTGAGATCAAAACCAGGGCCGTATCGCCGGTCAGCGATGAGGCCGCAAGCTCAACCAATATCGAATGAATATCCGTTCAATCCACCATATCGCTATCCTGACAGACGATTACGAGAGAAGCAAACGTTTTTATACCGAAGTGCTTGGTTTTGGGATCATCCGGGAGACCTACCGGGCCGAACGAAAATCCTACAAGCTGGATCTGGCAATTGCCGGGCTCTACCAGATAGAGCTGTTCTCCTTTCCGGATTTCCGTGAACGGGGTAGCCACCCCGAAGCCAAAGGATTGCGCCATCTGGCGTTTGCTGTCGATGATGTAGACGCTGCTGCGGCTGAGCTGAGGGCAAACGGCATTCCGGTGGAGGTTGTCCGCATTGACGAGTTGACCGGCAAACGATTTGTATTCTTTACCGATCCCAACGGGCAACCCCTGGAGTTATATGAACGATAACCCGGCAAAGGAAGGATAGCGATACAATAAATCATTATTTTTGACTATGGCCAAAAGTAAAGGCAGTAAAGGACCGACAGATTTCCACGAGAATGAATCCGGGGTGACCGGTCAGTATAAGAACTGGTTCCTCGACTATGCTTCCTATGTCATCCTCGAACGGGCCGTTCCGGCGGTGGACGATGGGCTCAAACCTGTTCAGCGGCGTATCCTCCATTCCATGAAGGAGATGGACGACGGCCGGTTCAACAAAGTAGCCAATATCATCGGCCAAAGTATGCAATATCACCCGCATGGCGATGCCAGCATCGGGGAAGCCCTGGTCAATATGGGACAAAAGGACCTGCTCATCGAAACCCAGGGCAACTGGGGCGATGTCCGTACGGGCGATGAAGCCGCAGCCGCCCGCTATATAGAGGCCCGCCTCAGCAAATTCGCGCTGGAAGTTGCGTTCAACGCCAAGACCACCGAATGGCAGCTGAGCTACGACGGCCGGAAGAACGAGCCCGTTACCCTGCCGATGAAATTCCCGCTTCTGTTAGCCCAGGGCGCGGAAGGCATCGCCGTCGGGCTGGCCACCAAGATCCTCCCCCACAATTTCTGCGAACTTTGCGATGCTGCGATCAAATATCTCAAGAATAAGAAATTCGAGCTGTTCCCCGACTTCCTGACGGCAGGGATGGTCGACACCACCAACTATAACGACGGGCGTCGCGGCGGGAAAGTGCGCGTACGTGCGCATATCGAAGAGTCCGATAAGAAAACCCTGCTGATCAGGGACGTCCCCTATGGCGTGACGACCAGTCAGCTGATCGATTCGATCCTCAAGGCCAATGAGCAGGGTAAGATCAAGATCAAAAAGGTGACGGACAATACCGCCGCCGTGGTGGAGATCCAGATCGACCTCGCTCCGGGGATCTCTCCCGATATCACGATCGACGCCCTCTATGCCTTCACCGACTGTGAGGTCAGCATTTCGCCAAACGCCTGTGTGATCACCGACCAGAAGCCGCAGTTCATCGGCGCCAAAGAGCTGCTCCAACACTCCGCCGACCGCACCAAGGAACTGCTCAGGAGGGAACTGGAGATCAAGCTGGGGGAGCTCCAGGACAAATGGCATTTCACCTCACTGGAAAAGATCTTCTTTGAAAAAAAGATCTATAAGGAACTGGAAAAGAAACATGCCGACTGGGAGAAGGTCCTCGAAGCGATCGCCATCGCATTCGAACCCTTCCGCAAACAGCTCAGACGTGCCATCACCCGTGAAGATATCGTCAGGCTGACGGAGAAGCCGGTGCGCCGGATCTATCGTCTTGATATCGAAGAGCTGAACGCCGAGATCAAGGCCCTCGAAGCGAACATGAAGCAGGTGCGTCACGATCTCAACAACCTGGTGGATTTTGCCGTTGCCTACTATGACAACCTGCTTAAGAAGTACGGGCCGGGCAGGGAGCGCAGGACCGAGATCAGACTGTTCGAAGCCATCCAGGCCCAGCAGGTGGCGATCGCCAATGTCAAACTGTACGTCGATCGCGCAGATGGATTTATCGGCACGGGACTTAAGAAGGATGAATATGTCGCCGATTGTTCCGATCTGGATGACATCATCGCTTTTACCAAAGGCGGGAAGATGAAGGTCGTAAAGGTTGCCGACAAGGTCTTTATCGGAAAGGACATCCTCTATGTCGGCGTCTTCGGAAAAAATGACGAGCGGACCACCTATAATATGATCTATGTCGACGGCAAGTCCGGGATCAGCTATGCCAAACGATTCAATGTCACGGGCGTCACGCGTGGCAAGGAATATGACCTCACCAAGGGCGGAGACCCCAAAAGCCGCGTCCATTATCTGTCCGCCAACCCCAATGGTGAGGCAGAAGTGGTCCGCGTGGTCCTCAGCCCGAGCAGCACGGCCCGGCATAAGGAATTCGATTTTTACTTTGAGGAGCAGGAGATCAAGAACCGCAGCAGCCTCGGCAACCAGGTTACCAAATACCCCGTCCGGACCATCAAGTTCAAGGAAGCGGGCAAATCCACGCTGAGCGGGCGCAAGCTCTGGTTCGATCCGACCTTTGGCCGGCTCAATACCGAACAGAAGGGCGAATACATCGGCAGCTTTGAGGGGGAAGAACGGCTGCTCGTTATCTATTCCGACGGCAACTATGAGATCACCGATACGGAGCTTACCAACCGCTACGACTCCGACAAGATCATCGAGATTCGCAAATTCGACCCGGAAAAGATCCTCACCGCCATCTATCTGGACAACGAGAAGCAACAATTCAACATCAAACGGTTCAAGATCGAAACGACGACCCTGAATAACAAATTTCTCTTTATCAAAGAAGGGGAGGGGAACCGCCTGGAGTTGGTTACGCTGCATCCCGAGCCGGTTGCGGTGATCAAATCAGGTCGCGGCGCCAGCGCCAAAACGCAGCGCATCAAGGTCGCGAACTTTGTCGAAGTAATGGGCTGGAAGGCCGTGGGCAGTAAATTGATTGACTTTACGAAGAGCACCGAGATCGGGTGGGGGCAAAAGGAGGAGGCAAAGGAGCCGCCGCCGCAGACTGAGCTGTTTAGCTAAGGATGCCGCACCGCCGGAGCGACGTCCGCTTCGCGGTCAGGGCCGTTTTCGCCGCAGCTCGACCGTGGCGTTCTCCGTCAGACTGCTGCTGAGGAACACCTCATACCGGTTCTTCCCGTCCGTCACGATCATTAGCGCGGTATTGGGCGGGATGCTGCCCAGGTTCTCCGCAAACATACTCACTTCCGTCAGTTCCCGGGTGCTGTCAAGATGCAGGTATATATTAAAAGCCTTGGCTTCCAGACCCTGATGGCTCAGTACCAGCTGATGGTTGACAAACACCGAAATGCTGTCGCCATCGATCTCCCCGTTATCATAGAAGCTGAGCCGGACCGAGTCCGATTCCACCAACAATTCCCGGTTCAGCACCGCTTTCCGTTTGACAAAGGACTCGGTGATCTTGAGACTGTCCACCACAGTGGAATCGGGTGGGGGCGGGGCTGTTGAGGCCATTGCGGTGTCGGTTGTCGTCACCGCCGCGACCGGGGTAGGTGGCGCGATGGGCGCCGCCGCCGTTACCACTTCAACTACTTTATCATCTGCCTGCGGTTGCCAGATCCGGGCCCTGGCAGCCATCAACACCGTACTGTCCTGACTCTTGTCTTCCTTGTCGAGCGAAAAGCTGACTTTCAGATCGGGACACATGTATTTGTATTTGGCGTCATGATAAAAAGCTCCCGTTAGCTTGGTCCCCATCCTTGACGTGATCAGGATACCCCGGAAATTAGTCATGCAGTCGATGCTGTTGATCGTGGAATTGCTGCCGTAATAGATCACGGGAAGGTTGAGGATGATGATCTCGCGCGTCCGTGGGTTGTACGTGCCATGGATCAGGTAGCTTTGATATTTATTGCGGAAATAATACCCGAAAATACCGTCAACACGGGTCCCCTTTTGCTTGATCACGAGCTCGGTCAGGTAGTTATTGTACATGCCGGTCAGATCAACGTCGGCCCGGCCATACCAGGCACCCGAGAGCTGGGCCCGCACCAGGATCGGCGCGGCGATCAGAAGGACGATATAGAATACTGTTCGCATTAATACCGGTTCAGGTGACGTTTGATTTCCTTCTGGGTGTCCCGCTGTTTGATCGACTCGCGTTTGTCATAGTTCTTTTTGCCTTTCCCAAGCCCGATCTCCAATTTGGCATACCCTTTATCATTAAAAAAGATCCGCAGGGGTACGAGGGTATATCCCTTTTCCTTCAGCTTGTTCTCCAGTTTGCGTAGCTCCCGCTTGGTCAGAAGCAGTTTGCGATCGTGAACGGCCAGGTGGTTGTTGGTCGTCCCAAAACGATATTCCGCGATATGCATATTCCGCACCCAAAGCTCACCGTGGAAAAAGACACAGAAACTATCCACGAAATTGACCTTCCCGTCCCGGATCGACTTTACTTCCGTACCTGCCAATACCATGCCTGCATCGTATTTGTCCTCGATGAAATAGTCATGATAAGCCGATCTGTTCTTAATTTCGCTCATACGGAATCTTCGTGAAACTTCGCTCTCGCCGCCAGTATTGACCTTCGGCCCGCACCACTGGTGCGGCCCCCGGTCGGGTCCTTCACCTTCGTTCGGACCCATTCGCAGGTTTCGCCTATCCCTTGAACAGGGTCAGCAGCGTGGCGATCCGCTCTTTCAATTCCTTCCTATTAACGATAAAATCCAAAAAACCGTGTTCCAGGAGGAATTCACTGCGCTGGAAACCTTCCGGAAGGTCCTTCTTAATGGTTTCCTTGATGACTCGGGGCCCCGCAAAACCGATCAGCGCCCCCGGTTCGGCAATATTCAGGTCACCCAGCATACCGAAAGAGGCGGAGATGCCCCCGAAGGAAGGGTCGGTCAGGAGGGAGATAAAAGGTATTTTGGCATCCGTCAGCAAGGACAACTTTCCCGATACTTTGGCCATCTGCATGAGTGAAAAGGCGCTTTCCATCATCCGGGCCCCGCCGGATTTGCAGATGATCATCAGTGGCAGCCGGTGTTCCAGACAATAATCCACGGCCCGTGAGATCCGCTCGCCCATCACGCTTCCAAGCGAACCGCCGATAAATTCGAAATCCATACAGCCAATGACCATCCGATGCTCTTTGATATCGCCCGCCGCGATCCGGATGGAGTCGGTGATGTCCGTCTTTGCCCAGGTCTCTTCCAGTCGCTTCTGATAGGATTTCAGATCGGTGAAGTGCAGGAAGTCCTGTGCACGAATGTTCTCGAACAGGACCTCATATTGATTGTCGTTGAACAGGAGCTCGAAGTATTCTGTGCTGCCGATCCGATGGTGGTGCGAGCACTTGGGGCATACGAAAATGTTTTCCCTCAGCTCCGTCACGGTACAGATATAGTTGCAATTGGGGCACTTGGTCCAAAGCCCCTCCGGCGTTTCCTTCTTTTCCGCGGTGCTGGTGAGAATACCTTTTTTGATGCGCCTGAACCAACCGCTCTTGCTCTCCTCACTCTGTCCTTCATCGCCGGCCAGGTTCGCTTCAAAATCGTCGTCATGTTTCATGGACTGATTTTTGTCTTTTGTCATTCGAATGGTCTCTTTTCCGGAGCCGCCACGGTGCAGCCCCGTCATGCAGATTTTGGCGGCAAAGATACTAAAGACCGGCCATTTGTGGCCATCCTGTCCTATTGACCCCAAAAAATGCAAACGAAAAGGATTTTGCAACCAATCCTGTACTAAATTTGCGCGGTTGCGTGAATCCTCAATCCCAAGAGTAAATATGAAATGGTCTGAACTCTTTACATCTTCCGTAGGCAAGAAATTCGTCATGGGCTTTACGGGTATTTTCCTGATCCTTTTTTTGATCGTTCATGTCGGGCTCAATGCCTGTATCTGGAATATGGACGGCGGTAAAATGTTCAACGTGGCCGCCGATTTCATGGCGACCACCGTCGTCATGCGGATCCTCGAGATCGGCTTGTTCATTGGCTTTATCCTTCATATCGGCCAGGCCTATGTCCTCGAAGTCCAGAACCGGCGAAAGCGCGGCATCGGCTACCAGGTCCCGATGGGTAACCAGGGCAGCAAATGGTACTCCCGGTATATGGGCTGGCTGGGCACCTTCATCCTGCTCTTCCTGGTCATCCATCTCAAGAACTTCTGGGTCCAAACCCGGTTCACCGATATGGCGGAATACCAGCAGACCTATAACGGTGTCCAGATGAGCGATCTTTTCCGGCTGATGCAGGATACTTTCGCCAACCCCTGGATCGTGGTCGTTTATCTGATCGGCTGTATCTCGCTGGCCTTTCACCTGATGCATGGTTTCCAGAGCGCCTTCCGGTCACTGGGCGTCCACAACCCCCGTTATCTCCGGCTTTTGAAAGGGATCGGATACGGGTTTGCCATCATCGTTCCCGTGGCGTTTGCCATGATGCCGGTCTCTATGTACTTCAATTGGGTGTAGTAGTCGTAAATCATCAGAACCAACAATAATCTGACATCATGTTCAACTCCAAAATCCCCGACGGTCTTTTAGAAAAGAAATGGGATGATTATAAAGGTCATGTAAAACTGGTGAACCCTGCCAACAAGCGAAGCATCGAAGTGATCATCATCGGCACCGGTCTGGCCGGCGCCTCAGCCGCGGCTTCACTCGGCGAAATGGGATATAAGGTAAAAGCATTCTGCTTCCAGGACTCTCCCCGCCGGGCGCATAGCATCGCCGCACAGGGAGGGATAAATGCCGCAAAAAACTACCAGAACGACGGCGACAGCACTTTCCGGCTCTTCTACGATACCATTAAGGGCGGCGACTACCGGTCCCGCGAAGGGAATGTCTACCGTCTCGCGGAAGTTAGCGCCCATATCATCGACCAGTGCGTCGCTCAGGGCGTTCCCTTTGCCCGCGAATACGGCGGGCTGCTGAGCAACCGCTCTTTTGGCGGCGTTCAGGTGCAGCGTACCTTCTACGCGGCCGGCCAGACTGGCCAGCAATTGCTGATCGGCGCCTACCAGGCGCTCGAACGGCAGGTGGCGCTGGGTAACGTCGAGATGTACTCCCGGCACGAAATGCTGGACATTGTCGTCATAGATGGCAAGACACGCGGTATCATCGCCCGCAACCTCATCACCGGTGAGTTGGAGAGATACTTCGGGCATGCGGTTCTGCTGGCCAGCGGCGGTTATGGGAATGTTTTCTATTTGTCCACGAATGCCATGGGCAGCAATACATCCGCGATCTGGAAAGCGCATAAAAAGGGTGCTTATTTCGGAAACCCCTGCTTTACACAGATCCATCCTACCTGTATCCCGGTCACCGGTGACCACCAGTCCAAACTCACGCTGATGTCCGAGTCGCTGCGGAACGACGGGCGGATCTGGGTCCCGAAGCAAAAGAATGATCCGCGCAAGCCCAATGAGATCCCGACAGATGAGCGGGACTATTATTTGGAAAGAAGATATCCGGCCTTCGGCAACCTGGTGCCGCGTGACGTGGCTTCCCGGGCAGCTAAAGAGCGCTGCGACGCCGGCTATGGGGTGGGCACGTCCAAACAGGCGGTTTATCTCGACTTTGCCTCGGCGATCGAACGGTATGGGAAGACCGAATGCCGCAAACACGGCATCGAGAACCCCACTCCCGAAGAGATCCGGCACCACGGGATAGAGGTCATCAAAGAAAAATATGGCAACCTCTTCGACATGTATGCCAAGATCACCGGCGAGGACCCCTATGAAACGCCTATGCGGATCTATCCCGCCGTCCACTATACGATGGGCGGCCTTTGGGTTGACTATGAGCTGATGACCACTATCCCCGGCCTGTATGCGCTGGGTGAGGCCAACTTCAGCGATCACGGCGCCAACCGGCTGGGCGCGTCGGCGCTGATGCAGGGTCTGGCCGATGGCTATTTCGTTATCCCTTATACGATCGGCAATTACCTCGCCGGCGAGATCAGGACCGCGCCGATCCCCACTTCCCACCCCGCCTTTGAGACCGCGGAAAAAGGAGTGGCTGAACGATTGCAGAAACTAAAGGGCATCAATGGAACACAAAGTCCGGAAAGTTTTCATAAACGGTTGGGAAAGATCATGTGGGATAAATGCGGAATGGCCCGCAATGAAGCCGGGCTAAAGGAAGCGATCGTGGAGATCCGGGCCCTCAAGGCCGAGTTCTGGAGCGATCTGCGTATCACCGGCAAGATCGGCGAGCTCAACCCCGAGCTGGACAAGGCCGGACGGGTAGCCGATTTCATCGAGCTGGGCGAGCTCATGTGCGCCGACGCGCTCGATCGGCGGGAAAGCTGCGGCGGCCATTTCCGGGAGGAGATGCAGACGGAGGACGGCGAAGCCAAACGTGACGACGTACATTTCTGTTTCGTTTCCGCCTGGGAATACAAGGGGGATAGCAGCTGGGAGCTCCACAAGGAGCCCCTGGAATTCGAAGTGGCTCATCCCAGCCAGCGGAGCTATAAATAAACATTTTTAAACTTTATATCCAATGACCTGGAAAGAGTGGGTGGACTTGGCGGTGAAGATCATGGCCGGATTTGGCGGGCTGGGTTTTTTCATAGCGGCATTTAGTTACAAGAACCAGGTGAGGATCAGGCGTTCTGAATGGTTGAAGTCCCTTTATGAAAAGTTCTTTGAGAATCCAACATATAAAGAAGTGAGAGTCTGGTTGGATTACGGATATCTGCATGCTAAATTATCCGAGCCGGACCAACACAGGCGAGAGGAAAATGAGGAGAAGTTTACTGATTTTTTAAATTTCTTCGAATTTATTGGAGTATTATACACGGAAAAAAACCTCACGTTTCAGCATGTCTATGCGGTGTTTGATTACTATCTGAAGAAGATCAAAACGGACGATGATTGCAAGGACTGGATCGACCGGTATAGCTTCGAGAAACTCAAAGCTCTTTTAAAGCGGATCTAGATGACGGAACACTTATTCGTATATGGAACCCTGCGGAAGGGTTATGATCTGAAGCTGATGGACAAGGTTAGTCCCCTGATCCGCTACGTAGGTCAGGGCAAAGTGAACGCCGACCTCTACGATATTGGCCGGTATCCCGGCGCCATTCGCAGTAACAGGGGGCCGGAGGTGATTGGGGATGTTTTTAAGCTGAGCGACCCGGAGCGGGTTCTAAAGTTGCTCGACAAATATGAAGGGATCGGACGCGACAAAGCTGCAGCGGAATTCGTCCGCCGAAGATCACGCGTGAAATTGCGATCGGGCCAAACGGTGACTGCCTGGGTCTACTGGTATAATCATGAACCGGCAGGGAAGATCCGGATCAAACAAAAGAACTATTTGAATTATTTGAAAAATAAACGCACGCATCAAGCGTAACTTATGGAACACTATACGATGAACCTCACGCTCAAGGTCTGGAGACAGCGAAGCGCAAAAGACAAAGGCCAGTTCGAAACGTACGCCGTGAGCGGGATTTCGAGTGAAATGTCCTTTCTGGAAATGTTCGACGTCCTCAACGAGCGGCTGGTTAGCGAAGGGAAAGAACCCATCGCTTTTGACCATGACTGCCGCGAAGGCATCTGCGGGATGTGTTCCATGTATATCAATGGCCGGCCCCATGGTCCCTGGAAGGGTACGACCACCTGCCAGCTGCACATGCGCGCATTCAAGGACGGGGACACCATCGTAGTCGAGCCCTGGCGCGCGAAGGCTTTCCCGGTTATCAAGGACCTCATCGTCGACCGGACCGCCTTTGATCGTATCATCCAGTCGGGCGGCTATATCTCCGTCAACACCGGGAATGCCGTGGACGCCAACTCGATCCCCATCGAGAAGGATAAGGCGGATGCTTCCTTTGCGGCTGCCGCCTGTATCGGTTGCGGCGCCTGCGTGGCGGCCTGCAAAAACAGCTCGGCCCTGCTCTTCTTGTCTTCCAAGGTTTCCCACCTCGCGCTGCTCCCGCAGGGGGCGCCGGAACGGAAGACCCGCGTGGTGGACATGATCGCCCAGATGGATAAGGAAGGTTTTGGCGCCTGCACGTCCACCGGGGCCTGTGAAGCCGTGTGCCCCAAGGAGATCTCGATCACCAATATCGCGCGCCTAAATGCGGAATATGTGCGTGCGGGAGTGATATCGGATAAATAGGGCCCGGTTCCCTGCGCTCACTACGCCCGCCCTCGCCCCCGCCCCCGCGACCCTACTACCGCCGC
>Ga0210383_10000056_pt1 | contig 127332 bp, 100 predicted proteins | sample IncBWC14OmetaG_FD_160072 | JGI IMG/M metagenome (GOLD analysis project Ga0210383, IMG submission 160072) | Forest soil microbial communities from Barre Woods Harvard Forest LTER site, Petersham, Massachusetts, United States - Inc-BW-C-14-O ...
CGTCGTTGTCGTCGGCGCAAGCAATCCACACAGCGCATCACTGGAGAAGATCGCATCTGGCCCCGACCGCGCGGTTCGCCTGGAAACAAATGTTTCGGATATGGCGAAACTTATGGCGTGGGCTGATCTGGCGGTCTCGGCCGCGGGAACCACTTGCCTGGAAATGTGCCTGCTGGGGCTCCCGGCGATCGTGGTAGCGGTTGCGGAGAATCAGAGGGCCGCGGCCCAGGAGTTGGAGAAACGGAATTGCGTCATTCAACTGGACGCGCAAAGTTTTTGTGCCGAGAAGGTTGCAGAGTCGATCGAGCGGCTCTTGCGAGATCGAGAGACCCGATTGTCGTTGTCGCAGCACGGCCGCGAGCTCGTCGACGGAAACGGCGCCGGCAGAGTCATATCGGCGATCGAGCAGGCAACCCTACGGCGGTGAAACGTGCTTTCTCGACGCCCGCTTCCGTCTTACAGCAGCCCGAGGGCCGTTAGTGCTTCATTTAGAGATGCAGCCTTCGTCTGCGGTTGAAAAATCGGATCATCCGGAACGTTGGCCGGCCGGATGCCCACCAGCCCTGAGCTGCGAATCTGCACAGTCTTCATCCCCAAACGGTTAGGCCCGGCAAAGTCCTTGGAAATGTCGTCGCCGATGTAGACCGCGGCAACCGGCGGTACGCCGAGCAGGTTGAGCGCCACTTCGAACGGAACCGTGGAAGGCTTGGCGCAGCCGTCTCCTAATTCGCCGGTGCAAACAATCACGTCGACGTGCCGTTCCAAATCCAGTGAGGCAATCTTTCGTCGCTGAGTAAACGCCGGCCCGTCGGTCACCAGGCCCAGGCGCAAGCCGCCTCGCTTCAGCGTGCTGATCGCGGTCTGTGCTTCCGGAAACAACGAGAGGGTGGGCTGGTGAGAGCGGTAGACAAGAAGGAGTGTTTTCAGCCACGCCTCGGAATCGAGCCCAAGATCGTGGAGAAGATTGCTGAAGACTTTCCCGCGGCCTTGTTGGTGCAGAAGGACCATCATTTTCTCGAAGAGAGGGTCGGGATCGAGATTCTGATGCTTGGCCAGATATTGCGCCACGATGCGAAAGCCGCTGGCCACGAATTGCTCTTCCGCGTATAGAGTGTTGTCCAAGTCGAAGAGCACGGCTTGAAGGGTGGAGTTCGCACGCGTGTCGCTGGATTTTGTTGCGGCTGCAACCTGATCCGCCGTCACCGAAGCCAGTTGGCCAGCCTGCAGAAACAAATCATCGGTGAAACGCATCATGATCAGATCGGACTGGAACTCGCCGAGTTGCGGCCGGATTGCTTCTCCCTCCAGCAGGCGAAGCAGCAAGGCCGGCGTGTCGACCCCTGCAGCAATGCCAAGCGCAGCCGCGCCACCAAAGCGAGGGTTGACTTCGATGAACTTTACTTGTTTGCCATTCCAAAAGCACTGAATTGTGTTGTGTCCTATCAAGTGCAGTTCCGTCGCCAGGCGCGCGGAAGCTGCGATGAGAAGGGGTTCGTCCACGGTTCGGCCGACGTAGGATTCGCCGGCAAGCACCAGTTGCCGCAAGCGGGGCACGGCGGAAATCACCCTGCCTTCAAAATCAGCCAGCAAATCTACGGTATATTCCGGGCAGTCGACAAATTCCTGAATCAGCCAATGTTCAGAATCGGAATCGGCATCGCGAAGGTCCGCTTCCCGATCGATTCTGCGAGCGCCTCTCGCTCCTTTGCCGAACCGAGGCTTCACGAAGAGGGGAAATTCGGCATGCGAGCACTGGTCTGGCCGGTAGGTGCGGGGAGTATCGAACTGATGTGTACGGCAGAACTCCAAAAAGGCAAGTTTGTCCTGGCAGATGCGAACGGTTTCGGGCGAGGGCACCAGCACGCGGCACCCGTGCTGTTCCAGGCGCGAGCGGGCAGCGGCAGCGGCGAAGACGGGCAGTTCTTCGTCGCGCGTGGGGACGATGAGACTGATCGACTCGCGCTGACAAAGCTCCCCGATGTGATCGATGAAATGAGGATCGGAACTTGGTGGTACCAGAAAATAGCGGTTCGCCAGGTAGAGCGCGGGCGCGAGAGGACTGGTCTCCACGGCGACCACCTGCCCGCCGCCACGCCGGGCTAAGGCCGACTGAAAAGCGCGCACCAAGCCCACTTTGCGCGAGGCGCTAGTGATTAGGACATTCACGAAGGGATTTTCTTATCCAGCCTTCTTGTCGGCCTTCTTGCCGAACACCAGACAGTCCCGCCCCACGCCAGCCTGGCCGAGCGCAAAGTAAATTTTCCGCCGCAGCGCCGATGGAATGCCCAGGTCAAATTGCACGCGGCGCGCGTGGCAACTGCTTCCAACCTGCGGGTTACCAATATAGTTTTCCCCCATGAGTAGGAACATTTCCATGGGAAAGTCGCCTTGCGCGTAGATGGTTTCAAACCCAAGCTTATCCAGCAACTGCCGAAGAGAATCGAAGTTGAAGTAGTTGATGTGGTCAGGGACCGCGATCCACCAGGGGGCAGCCCCGGTCTGTTCCTGGGCCGCTGCCTGTATCTCGGTAAAGTCATTGGGCACGCGGATACAGAGAATCCCACCTGGGTTGAGAACCTGTTTGCACTCCTGCAGCGTGCGCACCGCATCGGGCACGTGCTCCAGAACGTTGATCATCACGGCAACGTCGAAGCGCTCGGTGGAATGCTGCGCCACAAACTTTTCGAGGGGCATGTTGTGAACCGTCAAATGCCTGGAGGCAGCAAGTTGGGCGGCCTCCCCTGACGGTTCCGTGCCCACGACGGTAAAACCGTGCTCCTTCGCAAACGCCAGAAAATCACCCGTGCCGCAACCCACTTCCAGCAGCTTCCGGCCAGGAGCGGCCGTTTCCAGGGTGTTAACGATGTCGGTATAGAGCCCGTCCCGCAGCCATTGCAGTTCTTTCGACGCCGCGTCGCCGCCTGCCATCAGGCGCCGCAGCTCGGGCGCGCGATTTCCTTTGCGCACCAGATCGTAATAGCGGCTTTCGTAGAAATCGGCCACTTCGCCTTGGGGCGGAATGGGATCCAGGCGGCGAAAGCCATAAGCGGCGTCCTCGACCACACGGAATCCCGTGGACTGCGTTGGATTGTCGGGATAGCTCGGCGACGGTCCAAGATCCTGATTCTTCATGGGGCCATTGTCTCAAATCGTCGGCTTTATCAGAAAGCTTGGGGGGAATCGCGACAGACTTCGTGCATCGAGTTGCACGACAAGTTCGGGAGCGAGGAGGCAAGCTCCGGCCCGATTATAATGCGGCTTGGACGAGCCACTTGGTCGGAACAGCGGCTACGAGCCGGTAATCACCGATGTATACCGAGATGACAAAAACCGAGATCAACATTGGCAACCATCGTATCGGTCCGGCTCAGCCGGTCTATGTGATCGCCGAGCTTTCGGCGAACCACAATCAGAATTTCGAGACAGCGGTTCGCATTCTTCAGGCGGCAGCGCAGGCCGGCGCGGACGCCGTGAAACTGCAGACCTACACTCCTGACACCATCACCATTCGCAGCGCTCAAGAAGGATTCCGCATTGGAGGTGGAACGCTATGGGATGGTCGTACGCTCTATGAGCTCTACGGAGAAGCCTATACTCCGTGGGAATGGCAGCCGAAATTGAAGCAGGTGGCCGATGATCTGGGCATGGATCTGTTTTCCAGCGCCTTCGATCCGACGGCGGTAGATTTCCTCGAGGAAATGCACGTGCCGGCACACAAGCTGGCGTCGTGCGAATTGGTGGACATCCCTCTCATCCAGAAGATGGCGCGTACGGGGAAGCCGCTGATCATGTCCACGGGGATGGCAACGGTCGAGGAAATTGAGGAGGCGGTGCAGACGGCGCGGCAGGCGGGAGCGACCGAGATTGCTCTGTTGAAGTGTACGAGCGCATATCCGGCGCCGGCAGAGGAGATGAATTTGCGCACGATCCCGGAGTTGGCGCGGCGTTTTGATGTGCCCGCGGGGCTTTCCGATCACACCATTTCTGATCACGGCATGGGGATTGCCGTTCCGGTTGCGGCGGTGGCGCTGGGTGCATGCATCATCGAGAAGCACCTCACGTTGTCGCGGTCGGAGCCGGGGCCGGACAGCGTGTTCTCATTGGAACCGCACGAATTCAAAGCCATGGTGGATGCGGTGCGCGTGACCGAGAAGGCGTTGGGCAAAGTCTATTTTGGGTGCAGCGCGAAAGAGGCGAGCAGCCGGGTGTTCCGGCGATCGTTGTTCATCGTGCAGGATGTGAAACGGGGCGATCTTTTTACCGCTGAAAGTGTCCGCTCGATCCGTCCGGGACACGGGTTGCATACGCGCCATCTCGCGGAAGTGTTAGGACGGCGCGCTGCCCGCGACATTGAGCGTGGAACTCCGCTGAGTTGGGAACTGGTCGACCCGGTCGAAACGCAATGAGGATTGTCAGTCCCTTCCTGAAGAAGGTGTTCTATCCGGCATTGTCGCGGGCCGGAGTTTTTCATCGCTCTGCCCGGGGACTAGCGGTGGTCACGTATCACGGCGTGCTTCCAGAAGGATACGGACCCGTCGATGCGGCGTTTGATGGGAACCTGATCAGCGCCGACGCGCTGGGGCTCCAACTCCGTCTGCTGAAGACGCATTGCAACGTGATTGCGCCCGAGGATGTGCTTGCCTGGAGCGAGGGTCGGCGCGAAATGCCGCCTAGGGCCGTCTTGTTGACCTGCGATGACGGGTTACTGAACTGTCTGAGCGACATGTTGCCGGTTCTGCAGCAAGAGAAAGTGAGCTGCCTGTTCTTCGTCACCGGCGCTTCCACTGAAGAAGCGCAGACCATGCTGTGGTATGAAGAATTGTTTCTGCAATTTCTCCGCGCGCCGGACGGACATTTCGAGATTTCATCCGCCTGAGTTCTGATTCAGGGTAACTTGGGGTCGCGCGGACAGCGCCGTGACGCCTGGTGGAGTTCAGTGAAGCGGCTTTCGCAAGTGGATTCGGGTAAACGCAAGTTATTTCTTCAGGCCGCACGGATTCGATTCGGGAGCAATGCGGAGCAGGATCTACAAGACAGAAATTCAGCATCGTGCCGCCGGTTTGGATTGCTGACGCGCGCCGAACTTCTGCGACTGGCCGCAGCCGGAATGACCATTGGCGCTCACACCTTGAGCCATCCCATGTTGTCGCAGTTGCCTCCCGAGTTGGCTTACTCCGAAATTTCCGAGAGCCGCATGAAACTCGAAACAGTCATCGGGAAACGGGTCTGGGCGTTCGCGTATCCTTTCGGGGATCCGCAGTCAGTCAACCCGCAGGTGTTGGCGATGCCACAGCAGGCTGGATTCCAGGCCGCTTTCCTCAACTTTGGCGGCGGCCTGGGCGCAAACCTGCCGCCGTTCGCACTGCCCCGTGTGCATGTTACGTCAGAGCTGAGTCTGGCCGAGTTCGAGGCCCATGTCTCCGGCTTTTACGCGCGACTGCGGCGGCTCGCTCATTTCGGCGGCCAAGGCGCGGGCACGACTCAGGTGCAGGCATTGAAATGACGGGCCGCAGCGCAGCGACGAATCGTGACAGGTATGAAGCCCCGGAAGTAGCTGCCCACTACGCGATGCTGGATTATTTGACGCCATGCGAGCGCGCGCTGTTTGAAACCTACATTCCGGCGAGCAGTGCGATTCTCGATCTGGGCGTTGGGGGCGGACGAACCACGCCGTATCTGTCGAAGCGCGCGGCAGTGTATGTTGGGGTCGATTACGCCCCGGCCATGGTCAACGCCTGCCAGGCGAAGTTTCCGGGTCTGGAATTCAGAGTCGCAGACGCCGCGAACCTGTCGATTTTTCCCGACGCTTCATTCGATGTTGTGGTCTTCGCGTTCAACGGAATTGACTACGTGCTGCCGCAGCAATCCCGGCAAAGCTGCCTCGCGCATGTTCACCGCGTTCTCAAAGCCAACGGAGTTTTTATTTTCTCTTCGCACAATGCCCGGGCAGTGCTGTTCCCGCCGCGCTGGAATCGGATGCGGGTGCGGCAAACGGCACGACGATTCTCGGCGAATTCAAAAATTCTGTACAGGCTATGGTTCGTTCTTCTCACGGCGGCGAGATCGGTATTGGCCTTCACGCGGGCAGCGGGTGCCACTTTGCTGCGCGTCCTCAAGAGGATTCCGTCGGCCGCGTTCTGGCGCGGCGAGGGCAGTCTGGTTGATCCCGCTCATGGAGGTCTGCTGACGCACTATTGCGTTCCGAGTCGCGTGGTTGCCGAAATGGACGGCTTGCATTTCCGGCCAGAGCGCATCCTCGGCGACGACTATCCTGAGGCCAGTCATCCTTACACGACAGATTGGTACTATTACGTATTCGCCAAACCTTGCGAGAAGTGAATCGAACCTTGCGACTCGTCTTGCTCCAGGAAATTCCCGAGGATGCAAATCTGCGCCAGCAGTGGAATGCGCTGGTACGGCGTGTGGACCAGCCACAGGTCTTCTACACCTACGAGTGGTCGCTGGCAGTGCAACGGGCCTACTACGCTACGCTGCCGCCGCTGCTTTTTCTGGCTTATGACCAGCGTGAATCTCTGTGCGGAGTCGTGTCGCTTGCCAACGACTTAGAAAGGCGCCGCGTGTCTTTTCTTTGCGCCACAACCGGAGACTATTGCGATTTCATCGCCCTGCCCGAATATAAGCCTGACTTCGTCGCGGCGGTGCTGGACGATCTGAAGAGGCAGCGTATCGGCGATATCACGCTCACGAATCTGCCAGCCGACTCCAATACGGTCGACGCGATCCGGAAAGCGTCGGCGCAGAACGGCTACGTTTACTTTGCGCGCACGGCATACCAATGCGCACAAGTTTCGCTGGCCCAACTCGAGCGCCTGCCGGGAGAAAAGCCCAATTTGCCGCGCAAGAAAATGCTGCGACGATTTCTGAATGCGATGGGCCGCGAAGCACCGGTGCGTCTCGATCATTCGCGTTCTTGGGATACGGTCGCGCCTATCTTGCCCAACTTCATCCAGGCTCACGTGGGGCGTTTTCTGGCTACTGGGCGAATCAGCAACATGGCGCGCCCGGAGCGCCGCCTGTTTCTGGAGGAGTTGGCAAAGTTACTTTCCGAGTCTGGCTGGCTGACGCTCACGCGCATGATGTCGGGTGCGAGCGCCTATGCCTGGAACTATGGGTTCGAATTTGAGGGCACCTGGTTCTGGTACCAGCCCACCTTCGAAACCAGCCTGGAAAAATATTCTCCGGGTTTTTGTCTGCTGGCGAAGCTGACCGAAGAAGCGGCGGACAATTCCGCACTGCGAACCATTGATCTCGGGCTGGGGGCTGAGGAGTACAAAGAACGCTTCGCCAACCAGAGCCGGGAGACGCTCTATGTGACTTTGAGGAGTTCCCGCGTGCAACATGCCCGGGAGATACTGCGTTATCGTGGCGCGGCAATGCTTAAGACTTCTCCCCGTTTGGAAACGCTGGCACGGGCCGTGGTCGCGCGCTGGCGACGGCTGAGAGAGCGCGTGGGCCGCGACGGTGTTGCTTCCACGTTCCGGCAACTGCTCAAGCGGGCGGGTGCGTTCCTCTGGTCGGAGGACGAAGTTTGTTTTTTTGAGTGGCGCGGCCCGCTACTTCCGGATTCGAGCACGACCCTGAAGGCGCTCGATCTGAACCTTCTGGCCGCGGCGGCATCGCAATGTGTCGACGAGCCGTCAACGTTGGCATACTTGCTGCGCTCCGCGTCGCGCCTGCGCGATGGAAACGCGGAAGGGTTTGGAATGGTAGATGCGAATGGGGCGGTGTTGCATTTTGCATGGGCTACAGCATTCGACAAATTCTTTCTTTCGGAACTAAACGCTACAGTCGACGGGCCATCCGCCGGCTGCGTGATGATTTTCGACTGCTGGACTCCGGTTTCCGCGCGCGGCCACGGATACTACGGGCAAACGGTGGGCCTGATCGCCAAACAAATGCGAGACAGAGGCAATAGTCCCTGGATTTTCAGCGCGGCCGGCAACCTTGCATCGATCCGAGGTTTGGAGAAAGCCGGATTTCAAAGGCGCTACTCGCTGGTTCGACAGCACGCTCTGGGATGGCAGAGGGTCAAAGGCCAGATTCCCAAGCTCGATGAGGCGCCAGTCGCGGAGGTTTCGGCCAGCGTTTGACGACGCGGCCGACTTGAAGCCGATGCGGGTTCTCCTGCTACAGCCCGAAGATTCGCCGGAGCGCGGGCCCTGGTCGCGCCTGCATTGGGATCTCATCGTTGACCTGGGAAAGTCTACTGCGTTCACCGAGGAACGGTGGGTCCGTGGGTGCGGCTGCCCGGTGTTTCGCGCCGATTCTCTCCGTCGCGGGATCGCAGACGCGAAACATGTGCGCGAACTGTTCTCCGCAGGGCGAGGCCGGCTGGTCGATGAGGAGGGAATCGACTGGTGGGAACTCCTGTCGTTGCTCATGGCGCCTTACGCTCTAACCTTGCCCGCGCTGCTGTCGGTGGCGAAACGGATTGGCCCGTCTGCTGAGCTTTGGGCCACGCGCGCCGGAGGAGTCGCAGGCATGGTGGCGCTCGTCCTGTGTTCCTCGATGCAGACCTTTGAACCGAGTGGTCTCGCACGCTCCACCGCGCGCGTCATGCACTATGCCGGGCTGGTTCGACGTTTCTCGGCGGCCCAGCTCAAAGAGATCTTTCTCGACAAGTACGATTCCGGCTATCGCTGGCGATCTCGGGTTGCTCCGCGCCCACGGCCTTTCGCCGAACCGGTGGTGCTGCTCCCGAGCGCTTACGGCAACGTTTCGCGCATGGCTGCTGAGTATGCGCGCCTGCTTCCGGCGAAGCCTTTCCTGATGGTTGCAACCCGCCGAAGCGCCAGACAGTTCGTGGCGCCGGCGAACGTTCAGGTGCGAGACCTGGCGGCTTATGCAAAGTCCGGCTTAGCCGATGCGGAAATCGCATCGCTGACCGAACGCTGGATAAAACTGAGAGCAGACTTGTGCGAATCTCAGGAGTTGAGGGTGCTGGTGCAGGCTGGTCTTCTAGACTCTTTTCCGGTCTGGATTCGTAGCGGTGTCAGTGCCCGCGATGCCTGGAATGAAGTTCTTGAGCACGAGCCGGTCGAAGGAGTTCTATGCGGCGACGATAGCAATGTGTATACGCGGTTGCCCGTCACGCTTGCAGCGCGGAGAAAGATAAAGACTGTGGATTTTCATCATGGAGCGTTTGATGGACGCTATGTGTTGAAGGACTTGCTCTGCGATCTATACCTGGCGAAGAATGAAATGGAATGTGACTATTTGGTGCGAGTCTGCGGCCTTCCGGCGGAGAGGGTAGTCATTGGTGCGCCGGGGCACCCGAACAACTCCACGGCGATCGAGACTGCGGCGATACAGTCTCGGGCGATCCAGTCTTCGATGATCCAGTTGCATCGTCCGTCTCAGACTTCGGCTATCTTGTTCTCTGAGCCTTACGAACTGGCGGGCCTGCGCGCGGACGAGGTCTACCGCGAGCTGCTGCCGTCACTCTGCCACGTGGCGCGCCAGAGTGGGCACGGAGTGCTCGTCAAGCTGCATCCGTTCGAGAGTCTTTCCCAGCGGCGCAGCATGGTCCATGACGTCTTGACTCCCGAGGATCGCGATCTCGTCAATCTGGTAGGTGGACCACTGACGTCGGAACTTATGTCGGGGGCGTGGTTCGGTATCACCGTCGAATCGACCAGCGTGGTGGACTGTCTGCGGAATGGTGTTTGCTGCTTCCTCTGTGGTTGGATGTCGCTTTCGCCGTACGAGTACCCGCAGCAGTATGCTCGCTTTGGAATCGGAGAGGTGCTGCAGAATGCACAGCAGATTTTGGAAATTCCGCACCGGCTCGTGGAATTTCGGAATCGGCCGCCGATGAAGTTGAATCTTTCGCCGACCGTCGATCCGGTGATGCTGGAACGTTGGTTGACTAAATCGCACGTTGCTGGCGACGCAAAACCGGTCGCATGAACGATCCACTCATACCCGATCAATCGATGAATCAACCGGTCGTCGAAACCTCGGCGGAGGACCTCGCCGCTCGCACTCAGCAATTCCGCTCCCAGGTGGGGCACATTTCGCGCAACTCAGGAGTGTACTTTGCCGGAACTATTTTCAGCATTGCCCTGGGTTACCTATTCAAGGTGTACCTGGCTCGCGTGCTGGGGGCTGAAGCACTGGGCATCTACGCACTGGGCATCACACTCGTGGGATTCGTCGGTGCCTTCAACTCGCTCGGCCTGGTAGAGTCGGCGGTCCGCTTTGCTGCGGTGTATCGGGCGGGCAACAAGTTAGAGCAGTTACGCTCTTTGTTGTGGCGGGGCGGCGCCATCCTCTTGGCGGCGAACCTCCTGTTTGGCGCACTTCTCTTGAAGTTTGGAGGGGTAGTGGCTGCGCGCTTCTACCACTCGGCTGCGTTAGCCCGATACATTCCATGGTTCACGGCCATAATGCTGTTGGGCGCCATTTCTACTTTCTACGGCAGAATTCTGGCTGGGTACAAGGAAGTCGGACGACGTACGCTCATCACTAATTTCATCGGAAGCCCAGCCACGATGCTGCTTACGATATTGTTGCTGCACTTCGGTTGGGGCCTGCGCGGATACCTGTTGGCTCAAGTGCTTGGTGCGCTCTTTGTGGTGGCTCTGCTGCTTGCGATCGTGTGGAAGCTCACACCTTCCGAGGCGCGGCTTTCGTTGCATTGGCCCGCGCCGTTGGAACCTGAAGTTTGGTCATTTTCGGCCGCCGCGGTAGGCGTCCTTCTGCTGAGCTTCCTCATGAGCCAGGTGGACAAGGTCGCTCTAGGTGTTTACCGCGGAGCACGCGAAGTCGGCATCTATTCGGTAGCCGCGGCGGTGGTGGCGTACGTAAGCGTCATCTTGAACTCAGTGAATCAGGTTTTTTCTCCGGTAATCGCCGATCTGCACAGCCGCAAGGAAAACACAATGTTGGCGCGCCTGTATCGGGCGCTCACCAAGTGGATTCTCGGCATTACCGCGCCGCTGGCCATCGTCGTGATTGTTTACGCCCGTCCAATCCTGCGCATTTTTGGCCCTGATTTTGAAGCAGGCTGGCCCATCTTGATCATCGGTACCGTCGGTCAATTGGTAAACTGTGGAGTGGGTTCCGTCGGGTTGCTTCTGCTAATGTCGGGGAATCAGCGGCGCCTTCTGAGGGTGCAGGCGGCAATGGCCGTGGTGATGACCGTCGCCTGCATCGCACTGGTACCCATCTGGGGAATCGTAGGTGCGGCGGTCGCGGCTGCCATCACGAATGCCGGAACCAACGCGTGGAACTTGTTCGAGGTGCGCAGGGTGCTGGGCTTGTCGCCGTTCAGCCGCAGCTATTTTAGATTGCTCATCCCGACGGCTGCCGCGCTGGTCCCCGTGCTGTTCCTGAGGTTTGAAGGCAGGATGTTTCAGCGCGACTGGTTTGCGATTGCAGTCAGTTTGCTTGGTAGTTACCTCTTTTTTGCGGGAGCGGTTGCGGCCACAGGCCTGGACGAAGATGACCGCGTCGTCGGCCATGCCCTGTGGTCTCGGGTTCGGCGATCGGCGCCAAGCGTGGAGGGAATTGAGTCTTGACTGACATGCGCACAGTAACTCTACCCGGCGATTTGTGTACGCGGGCTGAGAAGAAATTTGGCAACCTGGAACAGTTGCTGGAATTTGTGCTGCGCGAGTTGCTCAGGGATGACGACGCTCAAAGGGACGAGGCGGAACAGCGCATGATTGAGCAAAGATTGCGGGATCTGGGTTACTTATGAGCTCGCTCCGAGCCGCCGATGCGGTCGATAACAGCGTGTCTCGGCATGCAGTGGACGAGCCAGCCCAGACTTCTGCCGCCCTCGATTTTCAATTGGTTAGAGCCTCACAGTGTCCTGCGGACATCGTTCGGGAAATCACCGGCTTTCTCGATACCCAGAACACGTCGCACCCCTTTCAGTTTCCACAGTGGGCGGGCACTCAGACGTATCTCGCCTTCGTTCGGAGGCGGGCGGAACTTCGGTGGTTCGCACAATGCGGAGTGTTTTACCCGGCGGGAAGAATCCTGTGGCCGATCCGAGCGCTGACCTTAAATCGGGGACCCGTCTGCGATGACCTGGATTTGGCGGAGACCGGGCTTCGACACCTGGTGGAAGCGGGCAACCGCAAGGGTTTTGCCTTCATCGACATCGCTCCGGAATGGACGGGTGATTTTGCCGAGTCCGCGGGAGGCGTTCTCGCGCGAAACGGTTGGCAACCTCTTTCCACGCGGAGGAGTTCCTTACGTTTGGACTTGAGCCCCGATCACGATCACTTGCTGGGCGATTTCCGCAAGGTGACGCGTTACGAGATTCGACGATCTGAACGCCTTGAAGTTGAAGTGATCATGGCACGCGACGAAAATGACTACGATCAGTGGCTGGGGCTCTACCTCGATATGGCTAAAGAGAAACAGTTTGCCGCCGAGGATTGCGGACATATCCGCCACGTGCTTCGCTGGCTGGGCGCCGAAGCCAACCGAGGCGGCCTTCTGCTCGCACACAAGGACGGAAGGCTACTGGGCGGGATTGTGATCGTTCGCTCCGGAATTCGCTGTTGGTACGTGTTTGGAGCCACGTCTAAAAGCGACAAATTCAGCGCCGGACACCTGCTGCAATGGCGGGCCATCCAATGGGCGAAAGAACACGGCTGTCTGGAGTATGACTTTGGCGGATACAGCGAAGGGCGAAGCGGCGGTCCGGCTTTTTTCAAGAAAGGCTTCTGCGACGACCTCGTGCATTTTCTGCCTCCTCACCGGAAGATTATCCGCGGAACCAGCGTTCGAGTGTCTGATCTGATGTCGAAGTTTCGTGCTCGGTGGCGGATTTCTTGACCCATGGGACCAAGGGCGGCGACAAGTGACATTCGCTGGAAAACTCTGGCGGCGCGGCCTCGACCTGCTTCCTTTCGCCGGTTTTCATTTTGACCGGCCGCTGGTGCTCCTGCAAAGCGACGACTGGGGCCGCGTGGGCTTGCGCGATCAGGCCGGATTGCAGCAGTTGCGATCGGTGGGACTCGATCTTGGCGAGCGTCCTTACGATTTCTACACCTTCGAGACCGCCGAAGATCTGGCTGGCCTTAGCGCGACACTGAAGCGGCACCGGGATTCCAGCGGCCGTCATCCCTGCGTGGAGATGAACTTTATTCTGGCCAATCTGGACTTCGCCAAAATGACCGAAGAGGGTTTTCGGCAGATTCACCTCATATCCCTTGCCGAGGGGCTTCCGCTGGGTTGGACGCGCGCGGGGCGAGCGGAAGCCTTGCGCGACGGAATTGGCGACGGCGTGTTCTACCCGGCCCTGCACGGTACGACGCACTTTTGCCGTGCGGCGGTTGAGCGCAATTTGCATGTGGAAGGTGAACGAGCCAACCTATTGCGGACGCTCTGGCGGGCTGGAACGCCCTACATTCACTGGCGCATGCCCTGGATCGGTTATGAATACTGGGACCCGGAACAGCCCGACGACAATCGATTTCTGCCTGCAGAAGAACAGACAGAGTTAATCGGCCAAACGGTCGGAGCGTTTGCCAAGCTTTTCTCGGCGCTGCCACGTTCAGCCTGTGCTCCCGGCTATCGCGCCAATGACGACACTCATGGCGCGTGGACTCGACATGGAATTCGCGTCGTCCAGAATGGTCCAGGAGTGCCACTCCCGCCGCACTTCGATCGCCACGATATTCTGCATCTGTCTCGCACGGTGGAGTTCGAGCCTGCGACGGATGCGGGATTCTCGGTCGAGGCCTGCCTGCGGCGGGCGGAGACTTGTTTTGCACGCGGCATCCCGGCGATTGTTTCGGTGCATTCCATCAATTTTCATTCGACGGTAAAAGATTTCCGCAGCCGCACGCTGGTCGCCCTCGACGAATTCCTAGCGGCGCTGGAGTCGAAACACGCCGATCTGCTGTATCTTCACGATGAGGATCTGCGGGAGTTGGTGAACCAAGGTTCCTATCAGACGGCGCAGGGCAGTGCGAAAGCAAACGTGATTCGGAGGAAATTCAGGAAGTCCAATGTGGCTCGGATGGAGCAATCTCGGATGGATCAAACGGAAATGAATCAAGCTCGGATCGATAAGACTCGATGAAGCGGAAATCGATCGTGCTGGTGACGGTGGATTGCCTGCGAGCCGACCATGTCGGCTTTATGGGCTACCAGCGCCCGACCACGCCATTTCTCGACTCGCTTGCCGCCGAGAGCTTGGTGGTTCCCGCGGCTATTGTTGCCGGAGCGCCGACCTACTACTCGTTCCCGGCGATCCTCGCGTCGCGCTATCCGTTGGCGCTGGGGCGCGATGTGCTGGGTCTGGGCCCGGATGAGCCGACGCTCGCGCCTATTCTGAAGCAGGCCGGTTATTCGACCGCTTCGTTTGCTGCCGCGAATCCCTACCTTTCAGCGCGTTTCGGCTACGAACACGGGTTCGACACGTTTCGCGATTTTCTTGAAGACGAACCGGCGCCGCCGCCGGAGGAAATGAATGCTGCGACCGGCACGGGTTGGGCCAGCCGGCTGAACCGGAGACTGCAGGAGATTCGCCCCGCTCTGGGACCTCTGGGAATGGTTTATGACGAGCTTTACTTTGAATACTGCCAGCGCGTGACGCCAGTCGCGAGCTCGCTCGACGCACTTCGCCGGTTTCCCGCAGCCGACGTGATTGTGGACCACGCCAGCACCTGGCTCGCGTCGGTCGGCGATGCACCGTTCTTCCTCTGGCTACATTTAATGGACCCGCACTCGCCGTACTATCCGAAGGATGCTGCGCTGACGCTGATGGGACAGGACCCGGTTACTCCGCATCGAGCGCGCTATTTGAATTCCTACTGGAACCGGTCCGATCTCGGGCCGCGGCGTTTTACGCGCCATCGTGACGAAGTCGTCGCGTTGTATGATGCGGGCGTTCGCTGGATGGACGTGCAAATGTCGCGTCTCGTCGAGACCCTGCGAAGCTCAAGTCGATGGGACGATTGCATCTTCGCCCTCACAGCCGATCACGGGGAAGAATTTCTGGATCACGGAGGCCGATACCATCCGCCGTCGGGGCTGATGGAAGAATTGATTCATGTGCCGCTGCTGTTGCGAGTGCCCGGGAGCCCGAAACAAGACCTGGGAAGATCTCCGTTCGGCATGATCGATCTTGCGCCGACGCTTTTGGATGCGGCACAGCTGCCGACGCCCGCGGAATTCGAGGGCCGCAGCCGTTGGGAAGATCTTCGACGGGGCACGACTTTCGACGGAGTCGCGATCTCGGAGTGCGTGGCGGGCTGCACTAACCCTTTTCGTCCGGACAATCGCACGGGGCCGCGCGTGTTGTCGGTCAGGGATGCGCGCTACAAACTCGTGCTGCACTTTGATCCTCCGGCGGAGAATCTCTATGACCTGGACTCTGATCCGCTCGAACAGGCGCCCCTTTCACCTGCCGCTGAGAAGCCAGTGCGGCGGCGTTTGCTCGAAAGTGCGCGGGAACACTTGCGGCGATCCCGCAAGCAACGCGACCCGCGGATGCGCCTGCAGGCGCGTCTCCGTGAACTTCGGCTAGAATGGAAAAAACCAGCGGACCAGGCTTCGCCAGCGGCTTCTTAGCTGGCGAGCGATCGTCTTAAACCCGGAATGATTACGATCTTTACGCCGTCGTTTGCCGACGAAGCCGACACCAATGCGCAAAATCTTACGGTGAAAGAAGTGGTGGCACGCCTCCATCCGGATCGTGCATCGGTGACGATGTTCCATGAAGGGGCCGTTGATCCGCGTATTGCATCGCGGCCCAATACGACCCTGCTCCGATGGCAGCAACATGGAAACACGCGGCGGACGGCGTGGCATATCTTGAGAGCTGTGCCGGACGTATATTTCTTTCCGCGTGAAGGCCCGCTTGACGCCGCATTTCTGCGTATGCGTCGCTACTTTCGATGGCGAACTGCGGTCGTGATGCCGGTGGTTTCCGGCGGCCTGCATTCGCAGTCATACTCACCCGCCAGGATCAGAAACATTCGTGAGGCGGATTCGGTCCTGGCGAATAATGCCTACCTGACACAGCTGGTCAGGGAAAAATTTAATATCAATCCAGGGACGATTTACGACGGGATCGACGGCCGTCATTTTTTTCCACCCGAGACTGGGCGGGTGCAGCGTGAGCCGGTAAACGTGTTGTATGCCGGGTCGATGCGCCCCTACAAGCGTGTGCCAGTGGTCGTTCGGCAAGCCGCACGCTGGCCCGGAGTTAAGTTTCGTATCGCGGGAACCGGCGAGGAAGAGCAACTCTGCAAGAATCTTGCGGTCGAACTCAAATGCACGAACGTGGAGTTTCTGGGACACCTGTCGCAGTTAGAACTCGGCCACGAAATGCGGCGCGCCGACATTTTTCTTTTCCCGAGCATCATTGAAGGGCATCCTCAGGTTCTGGGGCAAGCGGCGGCCTGTGGGCTTCCTGCCGTGGCGATGGAGGTTTATCGTCCCGACTACGTTCTCAATGGCACCACCGGCTTTCTTGCGGGCGACGACGACGAACTAAAGAACAAGTTAGACTTGTTGATTCGAGAGCCGCAATTAAGGATCTCTATGGGGGTTGCGGCGGTGGCACACGCGCAAAAATTCGATTGGGATGTCGTCGCCGCGAAATGGCAACAAGCGTTTGAAGAGGCCGTGGCCACGCGGCGCAAACACTAAGATGCGTCGATTCCATGGAGCATTCGATTCCCCGTCACGTGTGTTGCGAAACGTTCTCGACCTCGCGCCAGCGCGGCAGTCGTCTCATGAGCATCAGGCAGGCGCAGATCGCAGTGACGGTCTTTTCCCCTGGCTTGTGTTGAGCCGCCAAATCTGGGAGGCTGAGCCGGCGTGACCCAGGATTCACAACTGCCGCCTGTTCTCGGTCAAACGCAGAGTAAGCACACCATAAGGCCGCTTCATGTTCTCACCCTCACGCCCTTCTATCCGAGTCAGAACGACGATGCCGCGGGCTGCTTCGTAGCAGAGCCGCTCGTCGCCCTCGCCAAGGCTAGCGTTGTAAATACGGTGTTCGCGGTGCAGCCCGCCTATCGCAGCAGGCTTCGCGCCAGCGAATCCGGCTGGCACGTGGAGTGGCTTCGGTACTTATCATTGCCCGGGGGCTTCGGATTACCGACAGCGGGCGCGTTTCTGTTTGCAAGAATCGTGGGGCGAGTGCGTGAACTGCAAAAGTTACACCAGATCGATCTTATCCATGCGCATGCGCCGCTGCCCTGCGGGCATGCTGCCTTGCTCTTGAGTAGGGAACTAGGAGTTCCGTATGTGGTTTCGGTGCATGGCCTCGATGCATTCTCGACGAAGCAAGTCAGCGGGAGGGCAGGGGAGTGGTGCCGGAGGATTTCCCAACGCGTGTATCGATCCTCTCGGCGCGTGATTTGCATTAGCGAGCGCGTCCGCGAGCAGGTTCTCGAAGGCGCCGGGAACAGTTGCCGGACGTCAGTTGTTTACAACGGTGTCGATCCGAAGTTGTTTTCCCGTGGGGCTGAGTCCTCAGGGTCTGAGGGCTCGGATGCCCCGATCATCCTCAGCGTCGGTAACCTCATTCCGATCAAAGGGCATGATCTGCTCATCCGCGCGGTTGCGTCACTTGCTACGGAGTTTCCCAGGCTGACTCTGGAAATCATCGGCGACGGCCCTGAACGTGGCCGTCTGCAGGCTTTGGCCCAACAACTTCAGATCGGAGACCGAGTGCATTTCTTAGGACGCCGGTCGCGTCAGCAAGTCGCATCGGCAATGCAGCAATGTACTTTGTTCGCGCTGCCGAGCCGCTATGAGGGTCTAGGATGCGTTTATCTGGAAGCGATGGCCTCGGGCAAGCCGGTGATCGGATGCCGAGGACAGGGAATCGAGGAAGTAGTCGAGCACGGAACTAACGGCTGGCTGGTGGGAATCGACGACGTGAAGGAACTACGCGACGCGCTGTTTACTTTGTTGAGCGACGCAGCCCTGCGCAAATTCATCTCTGCCCATGCTCGGCAGTCTATCGTTAACGAATTTACTCTCACCCGTCAGGCAGATCACCTCCGCCGCATTTATCAGGAGTGCACCGAATGAGGCCGCGGCTCGTGATCATCACCGAGATCATCGCACCCTACCGCGTCCCGGTCTTCAACTCCTTAGCGGCGCGCGGGGACGTGGACCTTCATGTGGTGTTTCTTGCCGAGACCGACCCTAAACTGCGACAGTGGACGGTTCCGAAAGACGAAATCCGTTTCTCCTATCAGGTCCTCCCTTCTTTCCGGCTGCGGCTGGGGAATTCAAACCTGCTGTTGAATCGCGGTTTGGACAGGGCACTGCGGCAGGTTCGACCCGATGTAATCGTGTGCGGGGGCTACAACTATCCGTCCGCGTGGCGGGCGGCATTCTGGGCTCGAGAGAGAAACATTCCGTTTCTCCTGTGGACGGAGAGTAACGCTGCCGATCATCGAGGACGAAGCACGTTTGTCGAGTATCTGAAACGGAAGTATCTGGGAATGTGCCGCGGATTCGTGGTTCCGGGGGAAGCTTCAAAGTCTTACCTGCAGCAACTCGGTTTACCCGCAGAACTGATCTTCAAGGCGCCGGACGCAGTGGACAATGAGCTTTTCACGCAGGGTGCGCGGATGGCGAGAACGAACCTCGCCACCGTGCGCAAGCGGATCGATGTCCCGGAGCGCTACTTTCTCAATGTCGGCCGGTTTATACGGGCCAAAGGTGTGTTCGATCTTCTCGAGGCTTATGCGAAGCTGGACGAAGAGATTCGGGCATCGGTCGGATTAGTCTTCGTGGGGGAGGGTGATGCGAAAAGCGAGTTGATACGGCGAGCCTCGCTGATTCGCCCGGGAACCGTGAAAGTTTCCCTATTTGTTCAGAAGGAACAGTTAGCGGAGTTTTATGCTCTGGCCGATGCTTTTGTGTTTCCCACCCACAGTGATCCTTGGGGACTCGTGGTCAATGAAGCCATGGCCTCCGGCCTGCCTGTGATAGCCTCAAACGTGGCCGGCTGCGTGAGGGATCTGGTCGAAGATGGCTGGAACGGCTTCATTGTTCCAGTCAGTGACGTGCGAAGGATATGCTCTTCGATGGAATTGCTTGCCAAGGGTAACGACCTGCGAGGTCAGATGGGAGAGCGAAGTCTGCAACGCATTCAGGAGTATTCTCCGGAGGCCTGCGCCGCTGGCATAGCCAAAGCCGCCTTCTCGGTTTGCGGAGACGTTTCATGAAACCCCTAACGAAGGTGGCGCTCTGGCTAGCTGGGGTGGTGTTGATGCTGCTGTTTCTGCGCCGATATCTCTCCTATTTCAGCACTCCGATTTACCTGGAAGGTTTAATCCTCATCGAGATTATTGTAGCCACGCTTTGGCGATTTGAAGTTGTTTTCTTCCCGTTTCTGATGGTCATTTTTCTTTGGGCTGGTTCCGACCCGGGGCTGTTGGCTGGGGTCGCGGGGACCGTGCGGTGGGTTGTGTTGGGCGTTGGGGCTCCGGCGGGAGCTTTCTTGTGGATGCGAAAACGGCAACGGGCTTTCACGGCGTTGCATCTCGCGGCTTTGTTTTGCGTCGGCTCGGCCCTCGCGTCGGCGATGATGTCGAACGTTCCGATGGTTGCCCTGCTGAAGGTCGCGAGCCTGTTCCTGCTTTTTCTCTACGCTTCAACGGGCGCGAGAATGGCGATTGTCGGGCGCGAAGAGCGATTCATGCGCGGTCTGCTGGTCGCCTCGGAAGTTGTGGTATTCGCCTGCGCCCTGGGAGCCGTTCTGGGACTGGCGATTATGGGAAACCCGAATTCCCTGGGCGCCGTGATGGCGGTTGGGATCGCTCCCTTGCTGCTATGGGGCTTCGTAGTTGCCCAGACCCCGGCGGAGAGATATCGCAGAGGAGCTGCCTTGCTTTTGTGTGGCGGCCTGCTCTACTCCTCTCTCTCGCGTGCCAGCATGCTCGCCGCTGCGGTCTCGGCCGTAGTGTTTTGTGTGGGTCTCCGGCGACAGCGACTGCTCTTGCGGGGCGCCTTCCTCTGCGTTTTCTTCCTCTCAATTGCCGCAGTGGCGAGACCAGAACAGTTCAGCGACTTTGTCTCCTCCACTACCGAGACGGTTGTGTACAAGGGCAAACGAGAGCAAGGTTTGTTGGGGTCTAGAAAAAATCCCTGGGAGGAGGGCATCGCGCTGATCAAGGAACATCCCTGGTTTGGCACCGGGTTCGGTACCAGCGACGTTGGAGAGGCGACTGGCGGCGCGAGCTTTGACGTGATGGAGGGGATTTACACCAGCACGGGCGCGCTGCGTGAGCACGGCAACAGCTACCTGGCCATCATGGAATACATGGGGCTATTCGGAGTCATTCCGTTCGTCTTTCTCTTGTTCCTGGTCGTACGGCTAATCGTGCAGATGTGCCTGTGGATGCGGCGAACTGCCAACGTTTACCATCCTGGAATTCCCATGGCGATGGTCCTGATGGCCGGACTCGTGCACGCCTTCTTTGAGGACTGGCTGTTCGCGGTCGGCTACCATCTGTGCGTATTTTTCTGGGTTATGGCCTTCCTTCTCAAAGATCTGGCCCCCACCCCCGACGAAGTAGAAGTGAGTTACCCCTCTCCGGCATATTCGCCAATTTTGCGGCCAGCTCGCGGCCCTCTTTTCGTCAATCGATGATCCTCCTACGATGATCCTCCTACGGTAATCCACTTACGATGACTCACCCACGATGATCCGCCTATTTATCAATGCCCTCGCGGCCAGCGCGGGAGGCGGACTCACCTACGTCCGCAATGTTTTGCCGCAGTTTGCGGCGCGCGACGATGTCCGGGTGACAGTGCTTCTCAACTCCGATCTACGCACCCAACGGCCGAACTCCGGCCAGGTCTCTATCATCGAACAGGAGCCGCCCGGCGGCGTGGCTGCGCGTTTCTGGTTTGAGCAGCGGCGACTACCTCAACTCGTTCGGCAGGCCCGCGCCGATGTGTTGCTTTCGACGGGCAATTTCGCGTTATGGAATTCTCCCGTCCCGCAAATCCTTCTCAGCCGTAACGCCCTATATACTTCACAAGATTTTCTACGTGATCTGCGGAGCCGCGGCGACTACAAAATTTGGCTCGACACGGAACTGAAGGCGGAGTTCGCCCGTTGGTCGATTCGACAGGCCGACGTGACGGTTGCGCCCAGCAGAGCCTTTGCAAACCAGTTGCGAGACTGGACCGGCGTTGAGGTGAAGGCGATTCATCACGGCTTCGATTCGGATTCGTTCTTTGCCGAGCAGACTCCGCTCCCAGAAACTGCCCGCCGCGCGCTCGACGCCTCTGATGGAGCTTTACGTTTGCTTTTCGTCAGCCACTACAACTATTACCGAAACTTCGAAACCCTCTTCCGGGCACTCGCCTTGCTACGCGACCGGCTCGCGCCCAGGCGAGTCTGCCTGATTCTTACCTGCAAGCTCCGCTCGGATTCGAACCCAGGATCCTACAGCGCCGATTCGGCGGCTCACCTGGTGCAGCAACTGGGACTAACGGAAAGTGTGATCGAACTTGGTTCCATCCCCTACGGCCTGCTGCATCACGTCTACCGTGCATCCGATATTTATGTTACGGCCGCCTACGCGGAGTCGTTCGCTCATCCCCTCGTAGAAGCAATGTCCAGCGGCCTTGCCATTGTTGCCGCGGACACAGAAGTGCATCGAGAGATCTGCGGCGGCTCGGCTCTGTTCTTTCCACCGATGTCTCCGAGGGCCCTCGCCGGCCAGGTCTGTCGTTTCGTGCAGGATGAAGAGCTGGCAAAAAGTTCCAGCGCCAAAGGACTGCTAAGGTCGCGGGATTTCACTTGGAAGCGGCACGTGCAGCAACTCGTCGATCTCGCTCAATCGAAATTCGAGCTGACTATCGCCAGACAGTTGCCGGAAGAATCGGTCGGATAACCCGAGAACAACGCAAAGGCAAAAGAGCGGCCGCCCTGAACGCTTAGGCCCCAGCCATCGCTCATGGTCGCGAACAGGGTTCGCGGAGCGCAATCCGCGGCTCACACCGCGCGATCGACCTCACATCCCGTGTGCTACGATAAACAGCATTCCATCATCCCTCAAAACACCCTTGAACGCGGATTTCGCTTCCAGCAAACCATCGGCCTGGCGTGAATCTCCGACTCTGTCGCGTGTGCTGCTCCTCGTGTTGATATCGTACGGCGTGTTTTTGTCCACTTTTTTTATCCTCGGCGGAAGCTTCTGGTCCAAAGTTGAGGATTTCGGGGACAATCCAGGCTATATCCGCCTCGCGGCCGCGATCCACCACTGGCAGCTTTCCGGTGTCGTCGTAAAGCAATTCTGGGGACTGCCGTACGTTGTGGCTACCGTGTCTCTGGTGACGACTTTGTCAGAGACGGCGAGCCTCGTCATCGTTTGCGTGCTGGCTTCTCTGGCCGCCATTACGCTCTGTTATCGGCTTTGGGACGGCTGGATCGCAATCTTTTTCGCGCTGCTCAGTTTCGACTGGTTTCAACGGTCCTTGCTGGGAGGAGCCGAGCCGCTGTTTCTCGCGTTTCTTCTGGGCTCGTTCCTCGCACTCAGACGAGATCGCTGGCTGTTGGCTGCGGTGCTGGGGGCGTTTGCCACTGTTGTTCGCCCGTTCGGAGTATTCGCTTTGCTCGGCCTAGGGATTGAACTGCTGTATCGTCGACGGCTGCGTGACACTGCCGTGGCCACCGGTAGTGCTCTGGCCATCGGCGCGCTCTATGCCTGGCCGGTCAAACATTATCTAGGCAGTCCTTTTGGGAACGTGGCTCTTTACCAGCAAAACGATTGGCATGGGGGTTTACCCTTCGGCTTTCCACTTTTGGCGATCCTCAAAGACACGTTTCCTCGGAACGCACCCTGGACCAACCTGATTTTTACATGGGCCTGGATTCTATTCGTGCTAGTTGCATTAATCGTAGCGATCAAAAGCGGGGAGTTGCGTCAATATGCCAAGGAGCATACAGCCGAGGCCTGGTTCGTGATCCTGTATGCGCTAGCGCTTTACACCTATAGCGCTCCAGCATGGTCCAGGTCGAACTTCCCGAGGTTCGCATTGCCCTTGCTCCCGTGGGCACTGGTGTTTCTCAAACGATACCTTCCGACCGACCGAAGGTTCATCTGGGGCTTGGTGGTAGTGGGTCCGGTTCTTGCCGCGGCCTCAGCAATCGGCATTCGCGAAGCCGCCACGGTCCTCTTCAAATATTTCTAATGCACCGTCACAAAGGAATACACACCCGCAGGAGCTGTGGCAGGCGTCTGGCTCGCATTACAAAAATGTAGAGAAACATTTCCGGCCGAGCCTGGATACGCGCTAAGTGAAAGATTGCCCAAGGCGGATGGAGGAGTAAGGCCCGTGATGACATCCGATTTATCCACACCCTTTGCGGCAGCCGCTACGTCGACACAGCTTTGGGCGGCAACCTTGGCGGCTTCAATCCTTGCCCTGAATACTCCGATCTGCGACAACGCTGATCCCGACCCCAACGTTAAAGTGTTTCCCGGCGCAATCACCACCGGCACAGCAAAAGTCTTATCCTTCACCGTCAGCCGTTCCTTCCAGCTCTTTCCATCGCCGGTATTCCCAATGTAGTTCGAAAGAGAAACCGGCGCACCCATGCTGATCCCCACGTGAGCCGGATTCCCGTCTCCGGAGTCGAAGCCGATGTAGGAATCCGTGACGTCGCTCGGCGGCCGCTGCATCGAATGCGCAATGGTTTTCTGCGGATCGGAGTCAACCAGAGTAACAATGTGTCCCGGCGCTGCGCCTGGTCCCATGAGGATAAGTTTTCCCTTGCGGTTTTGCAGCCCCCCGATCGGGATGGGCATTCCAGTCCAGGGATGTGGCGTGCTTGCACAACTGATCCACGTCGGGGTCCAGCGCACGCCGCCCAGAGCGCAGTTATCGGCAACCACCGCCGGCATGAGCGCGCCTAGTTCCGAAACTACTGTCGGGGGGGTGTTATCAATGTCGAGGCGCGCGGCCTCCAACAAGCTCTGAGAATCGCCGCCGGAACCCAGTACGATTGGGCCGGGCCAGAACGTGAGCAGCGGAAAGTATGTTGGGGTCGGTGCAACTTTGTACGAACGCAGAGGACCATTTTGGTCCGTAAAGGTGCAGACTCCGTTCTTGCAGACAGATGAACGAGCCGCGCCCTCAAGCACCGCGTAGTCTCCCACTCCGTAAGGAGCCTGTTCCGCCTCTGAAGGAGTGACCCGCAACAGGTCGAACGATGCGGCGCCGGGTATATCGGGCGTCGTGACGGTAATCGTCCCTTTTCCGTTGGAGAGCGCACTGCCTGCATACAAAGGATTGGAGGAGCCGTAAGAACTGTGGCGGGCGACGACGTAATAGCGATAGTCCGTCGACCCCGTTGACGCGAATGTAGGAAATGCTCCTTGCGGTCCCTCGCCTCCCGCAATTGAAACCGGCCCTCCCTGCACAAGCACACCAGCAATACCAACGTTTCCTGTCGGATTAGTGCAGCCTCCAATTTCCATATAGACGTTAGTCATTTTGATGTTGCCATAGCCGCCGCGGCGCAACCCTCCCCGCAGCCCGTACTGTGGATAGCCTTGGATTACGCTGTCGGAAATGTGCAGCGTGTTCCCCGATTGCCAATCCACTCCATTGCCAACGCACTGCGCGGACACATCCATGTTCTTGAGCCAGCCCACCGCGGACCATTTATTAAACGGCCCTGGGGCGCTAACGTAAGAACCACAGAATTCCGCGTCGCAGCGGACGCCGTATCCGAAGCCAGCGACCAAGCCGTCCAGCAAAAACGACTGATCATCATCAACCTGAACCCAGGTGCCGAAGCTGTTTCCCTTGGGCGCGACGCGGCCCCGAACATTGAAAACCTTTGTCCCTTGCCCATTCACTTCGATCATCGGATATGTCCCGCTCGCCACCATCGGCCTGCCCCGCGGACTGAGCAACGTAATGCCGGCAAACTCGGTCGACGACGCAGGATCGCCGACGAACAAGCACGTGTCCTTCATGTAGCACTCGAAGATGGAACCCGTGAAGTCTATGGTCTGACCTGTGGAGCGTATCGACGCACGCGCGTACAGTTTCAATTCCGTTCCCGGAGGCACGACCACCTTACCCCCCTGAGGCGTTCCCGTCGGATTGGTAGGGATGAACCGCGCTGCTATCGAGGCTTCCTGCAGACCGCTGCTTGCGCTCGAGACCTTGTATCCTGCCGCGTGCCCAGCACTGGTTGTGAATTTCAGGGTCCCCGGAATGCCGTCGCCCGCGCAGGTTCCTCCCGTCACCTTCACAGCCTCGGAAGCGCCTCCGCCGTCCAACCAAATCCAATACTCCGCCTCGGAACCCTTCACCCCCGGCGGACAGGACTGCAGTCTGATCGTCTGCGCACCCGCCGTGCGAAGGTCATCGCCGGGACTCGCCGACCAGTTACACTCCACCACATTCACGCCCTCGGAACTCACCAGAGCTTTCCCGTCGCGATCCCAGTGCGTCCCGCAACCTGCCCCCTGAACGTTTTGATTGCCTCGCTGCATCTCAGTCGCGTTCTGTCCGGTCTGCCTCGTCCCGTCGCCACTCAGCGTCCAGATCGATCCCATGGCAACGAGCAGGACTACTGACATCCCGATGAGCAGCTTTTGACGCAGAGTGGTGGGGGTGTGTGACATGAGTTTTCTCCGTGAACGACCGTGAGCCCTCAATCGTCAGGGATGGCGACCGCTCGGGTCAACACGGTCCTGCGTGGGGAGGACATAAGAATAGCGCATGACCCACAGCATGATCAGCGCGTGAACGGCTTCTGCTGTGGATAAGGTTTAAGATGGGTCCAATCCCGGTCCGGTTCGAACAGCCATGCCTTGCGGTCTTTGAAATACGACAACAGTTTCTGGTCCTGCTCGGTGCCGAGTTCGCGGGCCCACACGACCCTCGACCCGTCGATGTCAGCCAAGTTGTACACCCATTCCCCGTGGGGGTTGTGGCCCACTGCATAGCGGACCACAATCAGCTGCTTGCCCGGCTGATCCGCGAGTTGCTGCTCGACTCGACCGCGAGCGTCGCTGCCCCGTCCTCGATCCCACGACCACGGGTAAGGATGGTTCGGATCGTGCACCACATGGTAGAGGTTGCAGGCCGTCACGGCCACAAGCAACACAATCGCTGCTCGCGACCATGCGATCCCCACCGGCCGTCCTTTCCACCGGATCGTCCGCAGATGCCGAATCCCCTGCACGAGCAAAGCGTAGATAACGCATGTGAGCGGCGCCGCGTAATGCGGATTGGAATACACGACCAAAAACAGTCCTGTTCCGCAGATCAGCAGTTCCACCGCTAGAAGACGAATTTTTCTGTCTCGAAAAACCCAGGGCAAGAGCAACCAGATGGGAAGGGAACCGGTCCACAAAAACGCCGCCGGGAAGGCGCGGACCTTGTCCCAACTCATTCGCAAGACGTCGCGGGCTGTGCCCCGATAAGTGTCCGCGATCCAACCGTTATAGAAATCCTCGAATTGCCGGTTGCTGTAGTGGACGGGCGCTTTCAGCCGCTCCCACAGGAAAATCGGGGTATAGTGTGCGTGCAAATAAAGCGAGTGTGGCAGAAGCAACGGATGTCCCGTCACGCGCCAGTTGTAGTAACCCATCAATGCGATTGCCGCAAACAGGACGCCAGCGAGTGGCACCACCACATGCTGCAGCGTCACACGCAATGGTGGCGACCGCTTTCCGCCTAACCAGATCAGCAGCGCTCCCGCTACCGGCAGGCAAAAAATAAATCCCTCCAGCGGCCGGCTGTTGGCCAGGATCGCAATTCCAAGTCCCATGATCAGACTAAGCGCCACCAAACTACTGCCGACATTCCGCAGCCGTTTCAGCCGAGGTAGCGCACCCAGAACCAGCGCGCCTGCAATCGCGGCCATTGCACCCCCCCAATAGCTGTTCATCCAGTAGCTGACGATTCCCAGGTTCAACATCGCGAGCAGTCCTCCCAGCAGTGCCCATCGCGCGGGCATCCATCCCTGCAGCATCCACACGATCGCGGAACACATGGTGCCAACGCTCAGAAGGACGCCGATCCAAGGGCTCCCGAACACTTCGCCGATCGCCAGTGCCAGCCCTTGCGCCGGAGGAAATATCGACGAATACGTTGGCTGGGAGAGTACGTGGAAGGTTTCGAAACTCGGCCACTCGGGATGCATAGGGTTCGCCAGACGTCCATGCGCGAAGGTGTCGCCCATCAGCAGATAGCTGAAATCGTCGTGGCCCGACGGCCACGGCACGCCCAAGAGCGGCAGCAACGACAACCGCACTGCAATGGTGGCAACCAATACCAGTCCGATGGCCAATAGTTTTCGGCGAGCAATCCGGGAGCCTAAATTCTCTACTCCGTGGAACCAGGAGTTGCCAATCGTCGGTGCCCACCACGCCAGCAGGCAAACGCCCAACACCACGGCCATTTGCACCAGCAGCCCCGAGTACAAGTGAGCATAGCGCGCAACCATAATCGTTTAGAATAGCCGATCGCCCTGCCGTCCGCAGTCGGAATGCATGAAGTTGAAAACAACAAGTTGAATACGAGAAGCACATTTGCGCCGGCAGGTCGTTTCCTCTTCGTGCAATCGCCTCCTCGCTGATAAGATTTCTAACTAAGGAGTGGAAACATGGCTGCAGTGGTCAGGGCAGAGTCGGAATCGCGTCTCCATCCCGTGGCGGTGCCGGCAAGCGTTCCCGTGGAACTCTCGGTTGTGATGCCCTGCCTCAACGAGTCCGAGACCCTGGAAATCTGCATCCGCAAAGCCCAACAGGCCCTCGATGAGACCGGTGTGGTGGGCGAGGTGATCGTCGCCGATAACGGCAGCACCGATGGTTCGGTAGAAATCGCCGACCGGGCGGGCGCGCGAGTTGTTAGGGTTCAGGCCCGTGGATACGGCAATGCCCTCATGGGCGGCATCGCCGCCGCACGCGGCAAATATATTTTGATGGCTGACGCCGACGACAGCTACAACTTCGCCCATATTCCGCGCTTCGTAGAAAAGCTCCGCGCCGGCGCCGATCTTGTCATGGGCAACCGTTTCCAAGGCGGGATCGAGCGTGGGGCTATGCCCTTCCTGCACCAGTACCTGGGAAACCCTGTTCTCTCCGGCCTCGGACGCTTGTTCTTCAAGAGTCCGTTTGGCGACTTCCATTGCGGTTTGCGCGCCTTCAGCAAGGCTGCCTATGAACGGTTAGGCCTACGCACCACGGGCATGGAGTTTGCCAGCGAAATGGTCGTCAAAGCGACGCTTCTGAAACTCCCAGTTGCAGAGGTTCCCACCACGCTCTCCCCTGACGGCCGCGCCCGTGCCCCGCATCTGCGCACCTGGCGCGACGGCTGGCGGCATCTGCGTTTTCTGCTACTTTACAGCCCGCGCTGGTTGTTCCTTTATCCCGGACTCGCGTTGATGCTGGCCGGAACGATACTCGAAGCCTGGCTGCTGCCTGGCCCCAGAACTGTAGGCCGCGTCACTTTCGACGTCCATACCATGGTCTACGCATCCACGTTCGTTCTGCTCGGATTTCAAGCCATCACGTTCGCCGTTTTCACCAAGATATTCGCTATTTCCGAAGGCCTGTTTCCGCCTGACCCGACCTTCAACAAGCTCTTCCGGTACATCACGCTCGAAGTAGGATTGATTTTCGGCGCCCTCTTGATGGTCGTCGGCCTAGGCGTTTCCGTCTACGCGGTTGGATTTTGGCGAGCCCGACAATTTGGCGCGCTCGACTACTCGAGCACGATGCGCCTGGTAATCCCGGCAGTCCTGCTGCTGACCTTGGGCGCCCAGACCGTGTTCGGCAGCTTTTTTCTCAGCGTGCTGGGAATGCGGCGAGCCAATGTTCGAGTCTGAAATGTCTGAGACTGCAACGCCCGCGTTTCCTTCGGAGACATTTTGACGATGCGGCCTGAGCACGAAACCGAGTATTTGAACGCTGGCGATCCAAGGGCGGCTCATCGAGCCAGGAAACCCCTCAAGGAGTTGGTTCAGCGCGCCCGTGATCCCGGATGGGTGGCCGACACCGCGCTGCGTTTCGTCGCCTACAGTTGGGATCGTGTTTCACCGTCCGAATTTTCTTCGCTCTACCGCCGCATCCGCACCCGCACCATGTGCAGCAATGCCCGCTTGCGAGGCCTTTATCACGGAGTAAGAAACGTCGTAGAGAACCAAATTCCCGGCGATATCGTTGAGTGCGGAACCGCCCTGGGCGGCAGCGCTGCGCTAATGGCACTGACCCTGCGTCAGCTCGGAGAGCTTCGGACTCTCTGGGTCTTCGACACGTTTGAAGGCTTGCCAGCGCCCACTCCGGATGACCCGGATTTCGAGGTTGCAAACCTCTATGCCGGTAGTTGTATAGGCACGCTCGAGGAAGTCCAGAGTCTTTTTGTGCAACTCCAGGTCCGCGACCAGGTGCAGTTCGTGAAGGGACTTTTTCAGGACACCTTACCCGCAGTCGCCATATCCCAAATTGCGCTTCTTCACATCGACGGCGACTGGTACGAGAGCGTCAAAGTTTGTCTCGATAACCTCTACGATAAGGTCGCTCCGGGGGGCTTCATCCAATTCGACGACTACGGATACTGGAAGGGCGCTCGCAAAGCCGTCGATGAGTTCCTTGCAGCTCGCGGAATCCGGGCACCTCTCAAAAGATTGGACTACTCCGGCAGATTTCTGGTCAAGCCACTTTCTTCAAGCGAGCCATGAAGTGAAGTTGCGCCCCAAAAAGCCAATTCACCGGCCCGGGGTAAAGTCCTAACTGCGTGACCAATTCGTCCGGCTGCAAACCAATTTCTTGCCAGGCTTTTTGCCATTGGCTTTCCGCCCAATAGTTGTAGGGCAGGGCGACGCCAAATCGCGCATTGCCCACCCAATCCATGAACCGCAGGCGCTGAGCGGCCGCAATCCCTTTGCGGTAGTGGTCTTTGATTAGCACGCATTGTCCGGCAACGCGCCAGGCCTCGCGCAAAAGCACAGTCGGGTCGTTGGTGTGATGCAAAACGTCTGAAAACAGAACCGCATCGAACGAGGCGTCCGCGAATGGAATTTTGGAGCCATCAAAAATTTCCACCGGAATGTGCGAGTGATCTCTCGGCAGAACATCCAGCCCTCGGAAATCCAAGTCAGGCCGCTTGGAACAAATTGTTGCCGACAGAAGTCCATCACCGCATCCCACGTCGAGGACGTGAGCGCCCTTTGGCGCAAGGTGCGCGAACCACGAAGCTAAGACCTCGACCCGTCGGCTGATTACCAGCCGATCATGCAAAGTTCCGGCAACGTCCAATGAATACTCTCCGCATGCTGTTATACCAAAGCGCTCCGGTATTCTGACTCATCGCCCGGCCCGCAACCCTACTTCCCGCGCCCACCGTATCTCCGTAAAACTTTTAAACCGCCGGCGTTCAACTCCTCGCCGGCGGCGGGCGGCTGGTCGAGCAGGTACAGCCGGTATGTCGCAGTTAGGTTGCCATCGCCGTAGCGCTCAGGAAACTTGGGTCCGGAGAATGTGAGCCAGGTGCTGTAGCCCATGGCGACGAGTCCCATCGCCACGTAAAGCGCGCCTGTTCCGTAAACCCCCACTCGCGCAAAACCTAACCTTGGCCATAGTGACTGCACTTCGGCGATGAGCGCCGCAATGATGATCGATACCACCGGGATAAGATAGCGCCCCGCTCCTCCAGCCCAGGGCGTGAGCAACAAGCCGCCGAGACAGGAGAGCAAATACACATCTGTGGTAGCGAGCGTATGCCGGCGGTGATAAAGCCAGAGAAGAAGCAGGACCAGCACGATCGACCCCACGATCCACGAGACGGACTTCACAACCGCAAACCTGCCGATGGGGATATTCAGCGTCATCTCGCCGAGCTGCTTCAGCCGCATGAACACGACGGCGCCCAACGACCGGGCCAGCCCTCCCTGATAGGCTTGAATAAACATACCTCCGTAATAGCTGTGGGTGAACCGTCCCCACCAAACGCCGACCGCGACCGCAATAAACGCGATGCACCCAATTACGAATCGCCGGTCACTAAGCCGCCTGCGTACCCAGCGGATCTGCAACACCGACCATCCCAGCGCTGGCAGCAACGTCACTCCTATCGATCGCGTAAGAGTCGCGGCTATCAGGAGAAAAATTCCTCCCAGCAACCATGCGACTTGCTGCAGAACCTTGCCCTGCGTGGATGCAAAATGCTCGAACGCCGCCAGGCTCGCCAGCGATAGCCCGAAATAAGGAATATCACTCGCGACCAGAGGAGTATGTTTCGTGATCGAGAAACTCAGAATCGTCAACAGGCAGGTGAGCAGGGCAAGTCGCTCATCCAGTTCATATGCTTTTCTTGCGATCGCATAACTGGCGAGCAGCCCTAGCAGAAGCCACCCGCAGTTGAGCACGACCAGACTCCACGGGCGTGCCATCCCGATTCGATCCAGCACCGCGATCATCACCGGGTAGCCCAGAGGCCGCATGTTCGCTTTGCTGAGGGTTGCTAATTTCTCGCCATCTGCAACGGATGCTGCTGCAGTAAGGTAGTCGATAGCATCCCCATCGATCCGGAGGGGACTGAATGCCTGCACTAATTGAATGCCATAACAGACGACCAACAGGACAATCAGCCACCGCACCCAACGGATCGAACGAAAATCGGCCGAGGCGGATAACGAGGAATTCTCAATCGGCGTCAGCTGTTTCATAGGGCGTGAAATTCCGCTGTAGCTCACTGTTGTATTTTCGTTGCGGGCGGTATGCCCATGGGCGCAAATCGAAGGTCCTCGGTAGGCGTCTTCAGTAAGCGTTCTCAGTCGGGCACGGTCTGCACCTTGCGCGCGGCAGCTTTATTTACAGCAGCGGCTATCTCAGCGACGGCGTGGAGTGAAAGCTCAGGGTAGAGCGGGATCGAAAGCACCTGGTTCGCCGCGGCTTCGGAGCGTGGGAAGGCTCCGCGCGCATAGCCCAAGTCGGCGTATGCAGGTTGCAAATGCACCGGCACCGCATAGTGAACGCCCGTCTGAATCCCATCCGCCTGCAGCGCCGCCCGCAAACCATCGCGATCGCGACTGCGCAGCGTGTAGACGTGATAGACGTGGAGCGCCCACGACATCTCTTTCGGTCTTTCCACTCCGGCGTCTCCTAATAGTTCATCGTATTTTCGCGCGAGCGCGCGCCGCGCCTCCGTCCACCGCTCCAGATGGCGCAGCTTCACTCGCAAGATCGCGCCCTGAAAGGCTTCCATCCGGTAGTTGAACCCACGCAGCACGTGATGATACTTAGAGTCCTGCCCCCAATCGCGCAGCATGCGGATCGACCGGGCATATTCAGGCCAGCTGGTCGTTACCGCGCCGCCTTCTCCGTAGGCTCCCAGATTCTTGCCGGGATAGAAACTAAAGCATGCCATATCGCCGATGCTTCCGACCGGGCGCCCCTTGTATTTCGCACCGTGAGCCTGGGCGGCATCTTCGATTACGACCAGGCCGCGCCGTCGGGCAATTTCCATGATCGGATCCATGTCGGCCGGTTGGCCGTAGAGGTGCACTGGCAGGATCGCCTTTGTACGCGGCGTGATTGCGGCCTCAATCGCGGAAACGTCGATGGTGAACGACTGAGAATCGATGTCGACCAGCACAGGCCGCGCCCCGGTGTAGGCGATGGCCGCAACGCTGGCGACAAACGTGAACGGTAACGTGATCACCTCGTCACCTGGACCGACGCCGCACGCCAGTAAAGCCAAATGCAGAGCGCTCGTGCCGGAGTTCAGCGCGATGCAGTCGGAGGCGCCGCAATAGGCTGCAAACTCGCGCTCAAACTCTGCCACCTCAGAGCCAAGAACAAACTGACCGCTTTCCAGCACCCGGGCGATTGCACCATCAATCTCGGGCTTAATGCTCTGATACTGCGCTTTCAAATCGAGGTATGGGACCCTGAGGGGCGAAGTTGTCATGGTCGCGTTGACTGATTGAGGTTTTAGAAGCTGATGCTCGAAACAATAGTATCGCACGTTAATTAGCTGATCGGCGTGGAAGAAACGAACCGGCAACTTCGTTTTTTGCGCAGTTCGATCTGACTGTATTAAGCTAGTGGCGAGAATTGAGATGTGGAGAAAATGCAGACTGCGTCGAATCCAATAACGACATACCGTTTCACGTTCCCCTTCATCCGCCGCCGCAAGAAGTTCCCAACCGCATGAAAGTATCGGTGGCGATGCCGATTTACAACGAACGAAAGACGCTCCCTTCGATCGTCGAGGCAGTGTTCGCAACTCCGTTTGACATCGAGTTGCTGTGTGTGGACGACGGTTCGACGGACGGATCGAGAGACCTTCTTGCCGAATTGCAATCCACCCACTCCGGAATGCGCGTTCTTCTTCAACCGCACAACATGGGGAAGGGAGCCGCTTTGCACCGCGCGATCCTCGAGGCGACGGGTGACTACGTGATCATTCAGGACGCCGACCTCGAATACGATCCCAGGGAGTATGGAAAGCTGCTGCAACCGCTCATCGAAGGCAAAGCCGACGTGGTGTTCGGCTCGCGATTTATGGGAGGCGCACCGCACCGCGTGCTCTACTTCTGGCACTCGGTAGGTAACAAGCTGTTGACCCTGTGCTCGAACTGCCTTACCGACCTGAACCTCACCGATATGGAAACCTGTTACAAGGCATTTCAGCGGGAAATCTTGCAGGCGATTCCGCTCGAGGAAACTCGGTTCGGGTTCGAGCCAGAGATCACGGTGAAGGTTGCCAAGAGAAAGCTGCGAGTTTACGAAGTGGGCATCAGTTATAGTGGGCGAACCTACGAAGAAGGCAAGAAAATCGGAATGAAGGACGCGTTTCGGGCATTGTGGTGCCTGCTGAAGTATTCCGTGACCGAGCCCGCCCTGAACCGACATTCGCCCGAACGCTGACTCGCTTACGCGGTGATTCGTGAAACGGCGACATTCCTAATGTGTGGGATCTTCGGCATCGTTGCACGAAACGCGCGCATCCCCGACGGCGTGCTTGAGCGTGGCACGCAGTCGCTCGCGCATCGCGGGCCTGATGATTCGGGCACGATCCTTGTGCGCGACTCCATTCCTGAACCGGTGGAAATTGGCTTGGGCAACCGGCGGCTGGCAATTCTCGACCTCTCGGCGCTTGCCCACCAGCCCATGCACGACGCCGAAACCGGCAATTGGATCGTCTACAACGGCGAGATCTATAACTTTCGCGATGTTCGCCACGAACTCGAACAAGCTGGCGCAAAGTTCGCAAGTAACTCAGACACCGAGGTTCTGCTGAAGGCCTACGCTCGTTGGGGCGAGCAGTGCCTGGCCAAATTTCGCGGCATGTTTGCCTTTGCGCTCTGGGATGCCTCCCGGCACTGCCTCTTCATCGCTCGGGACCCCATGGGCATCAAGCCGCTCTACTATGCTCGGGCTGGTTCGCATTTTATTTTTGCTTCCGAGGTCCGCACGATCCTTGGGACTGGTCTCGTGCCGCCTCGCATTGACCCTGCCGGCCTCATCAACTACTTGACCTTTGGCTCCGCCTATGACCCGCTGACACTAGTCAAAGGAGTGCATGCGCTTCCGCCCGGACACGCGCTGACTTGGGAAGGTGGAGTTCTGCGGCAGTCGTCCTACTGGGATCTCGTGGACGACCCAGCGGCGGGAGAAAGTTCAGAGTCTTTGACCGAGAACGAAAAAGGCGCAGCTGAGCGTTTACAACCGCTTCTTGAAGAAGCCGTTCGTTTGCAATTGGTGAGCGACGTGCCCGTAGGAGTTTTTCTCTCCGGCGGCATCGACTCGAGCGCGCTGGTCAGCATCCTCCGCCGCAGCGGCGTGACGGCCAGTACGTTCTCCATCGTTTTCCGGGAAGCCGATTTTTCTGAGGCTCAACATTCGCGTGCCATCGCCGCCAAGTTTCGCACCGATCATCACGAGATCAATGTGTCGCAGGACGATGTCCTGGCGGCAATTCCTGACGCCCTGGGCGCGATGGACCTGCCCACCATGGACGGCGTCAACACATACTTTGTATCTCGCGAAACGCGACGGGCTGGCGTAAAGGTCGCGTTATCTGGTCTCGGTGGCGATGAGGTTTTCGCCGGCTATTCCACTTTCCGCACCGTGCCGCGCATGGAGCGCTTCACTCGCTTCTGGAAACACATGCCAGGGGCAGTTCGCGGGCCGCTCGCCTCGGCGTTTTCCGCGCTCGCTCCGGAGAACGATCAGAATCGCAAGCTGGCAGCTCTCGCCCGTGACAATGGCCGCCTCCTGCATCCTTACTTTCTGACTCGTATGCTGTTCACCGGTGGCCAGCGCGATCTGCTTCTTCGAACCAGAGATGCATCCGCCTCCGACTCAGCAGTTGCCTCGCAGCGCGATCGTCTGCGGCGCGCGCTGGCTCTCGACCCGGTCAATCGCGTTTCCTATCTCGAGTCGCGCTGTTACATGCTGAACACCCTGTTGCGCGACGCCGACTTTATGAGCATGTCTCAGGGTCTGGAAGTCCGAGTTCCCCTGATCGATTATCAATTGGCCAAGGCCGTCTTAGCTCTTCCCGGACATTGGAAACTGAATGGAACTCCCAAGAAACTTCTAGTCGGCGCTTTGGCCGGATCGCTTCCCGCTGAAATCGTCCACCGTCCTAAGCGCGGCTTCACACTTCCTTTCGAGCATTGGCTGCGGCAGGAGCTTCGATCTGAGGTCGAGCCCGTCCTCGATGCAAGGCGAATCGGCAACGGCCCGCTCGGTGGCCTGCTGGACGGAAGCCAGGCACAAAAAATCTGGTCAGAATTTCTGCAAGGGAAGGTGTCGTGGTCGCGCCCTTGGTCGCTTTACGTGTTGCAGCGCTGGTGTGAGTTGCACTTGGCCTGACAAACAATTGGCCGTGCTTAGTTGGCTTTCGTCGCCGTAATCAGCAGAAACAGTCCCGCCCGCCGTCCGAACGCCCGCACCAGCGCACGCGGAAACAGCTTCCATACCAGGCGGTAGAACCCGGACTGAAATCTCGCCGATGGTTGGTGCAACAGCAAATCTCCGGGGCTGAATTCAACCCGCATTTCCACGTCGTGGAATTCCTCCAGCAGTTGCAGCGCTTCCTGGCGGGTGTAAGTCTTCGTGCCCGGACTCTCCAGGTGATCGAACACGGACTGCCGCAGCGACTTCCCCCGCGGGAGTCCATAACGCAACCACAGCATCGCGCCCGTGACCGATGGGTGGTGATATACCATGAGCCGGGCCTGTCCTCCCGGCTTCAGAACGCGCCGCGCCTCCCGAATGCATTGCGCAGTGTTCGGGCTGTGGTGCATTACGCCGTAGGAATACACGACGTCAAATGAGTTATCGGCGAAGGGCAACTGCTCCGCATCGGCAACGCGCAAGTCGGGCTGAAGTCCCGCCTGTTCACAACGCTGCCGGGCCCGCTCGATGGATGCGGCCGATAGATCCACGCCGGCGGCCTGAGCCCCGGCCTTCAACCATTCCAGATAATCGGCTCCCATGCCCACACCGATCTCGAGCACTTTCAGTCCCCGAGCATTCTGGAACCGCGCGAAGTCGAAGATAAATGGCTCAAGCGCGTAGCGGGCACGGGCGTGGGCCGCGAAATCTTCCGTGCCCTCGAGGTAGCGCGTGCCGCAAGGTTCGGCGTTCCAGAACTCCCGTACCTCGTCTTTTTGCGGCGCAATCGAATTCATGGCGGTGCCAACCGATATTTCAGCATACCAGTATAGCCGCGACCGGCTGCCGAACCGTGCTTCCGGGGCCGCAGTCAGAGTAGAATGCTGAAAGCCTATCTTGTTTTCGATGCCCAAGCTGGAAGACTCAAGTCAATTGCGGACCGAGCGTTCCGCGGCGCTCCTACCTGTGACGGTGATCGTCGCCGCGCGCAACGAAGCCCGCAATCTGCCCCGCTGCCTGGAATCTCTCGGCGATGTCGGCGAAGTCTATGTCGTCGACTCGCAAAGCACCGACCCTACAGTTCAGATCGCGCAGTCGTATGGCGCGCAGGTCGTTCAGTTTCACTATCAGGGAGGTTGGCCCAAGAAACGCCAGTGGGCAATGGAATCCCTGCCTCTCGCCTATGACTGGATTTTTCTGGTGGACGCCGATGAGGCCTTGACCCCGGAACTGGCCAATGAGATCCGGCGCGCCATCCAGGATCCCGCTTACGACGGCTACTACATCGCGCTCCGCATGTTTTTTCTAGACCGCGAGCTGCGCCACAGCGGAGCGAATTTCTACAAGCTTTCGCTCTTCCGGCGCGGCAAGGGTAGGTTCGAATGCCGCCTTAAAGACCAGGACCAATCCATGGCCGACATGGAAGTCCACGAACACATCGTGATTACGCGGCAGGAAGGATCGAAAGCGAAGACTGCCCGGCTCAGGCACTCTCTGCTCCATCACAATGTCGAATCGCTTTCGCATTACATCCGCAAGCACGACGAGTATTCCAACTGGGAGGCGCGGGTGTGGCTGGCTGGGGACGACAGCGCCAGGGATTTGGCTCCATCGTTGTTCGGATCGCAGGCCCAGCGCCGGCGCTGGTGGCGCAAGAAGTTTTTCGCAATCCCGGGTTCTCCTGTTCTGTTTTTCTTTTATAAATACGTCTTCTCCTTGGGCTTTCTGGACGGCATCCCTGGCCTGATCTACTGCGGATTGCAAGGCGTTCAGTTTTTCCACATCAAAGCGAAAATTTACGAGTTAAAGACGCAGGCCGCTCGAAAGGAATCAACTTAAATAAAATGTGCGGCATCAGCGGCGTGGTGAATTGCGGAGACCGGGAAACGTTGGGGCGGATGACCCATGTCCAGGCGCATCGCGGCCCCGACGATTCCGGCCTGTGGGACTGCAAGTTTCCCGACGGTTCCTACATCGGCCTGGGCAGCCGCCGCCTCGCCATTCTCGATCTCTCTCCCGTCGGCCATATGCCGATGTGCAACGAAGATCGCACTGTCTGGATCACCTACAACGGCGAGATTTACAACTTCGCTGAACTTCGCCGCGAATTTGAGCTCAAGGGCCATCGGTTCAATTCGCACACCGACACCGAGGTGCTGCTCCATCTCTACGAGCAGGAAGGTCCCGACTGCGTGAAGCGGCTGAATGGAATGTTCGCATTCGCCATCTGCGATTTGCGATCCGGGACTCCAACGCTGTTCATGGCCCGCGATCACTTCGGCGTCAAGCCTTTCTACTATTTCCATCAAGGCGGCCGGTTCGCATTTGCCTCTGAAATCAAGGCTCTGTTGCAGGTTCCCGGGATCGAAGCCGAACTCGACCCGGCGTCCCTCCACCAGTATCTGACGTTCCTTTGGGTGCCGGACCCCAAAACGATGTTCCGCAGCATCTTGAAGTTGCCGGCAGGTCACTACGCGATTTTGCGCAAGGGCGAACTTAAACTCACACAATACTGGGACCTGACTTTTCCCGCGGAGCATCAGACGTACACGCGTTCGGAAGACGACCTGGCCGAAGAAGTTCGCGAGCGCTTCCGTCATTCCGTTGAAGCGCAGATGGTGAGCGATGTTCCCATCGGAGCTTTTCTCAGCGCTGGCCTTGATTCTTCCGGCATCGTAGCGATGATGTCTCGGGCAGCCACTCAGCCCATTCGAACCTACACCATCACATTCCCAAGCAAGTATCGTGTCGGCGAAACCACGCTCGATGATCCCGACGTCGCGTCGCGACTGGCGCGCCACCTGGGTTGCGAGAACCATCGCATCGTCGTCGAGCCCGATGTGACCGATCTCTTGCCGCGTCTGGTTTGGCACATGGACGAGCCCACTGCCGACCCCGCCATAATCACCGCATATCTGGTTTGTCGCGAGGCTCGCAAGCAGGCGACCGTGCTTCTCTCTGGCGTTGGCGGCGACGAATTATTTGCCGGTTACCGCAAGCATGTCGCGCACTACTGGGCACAGGCCTACGGACGCGTTCCATCGATTGCGCGCCGCGTGGCCGAGGCCGGCCTGGCCGCATTACCCGGCCTGCGAGGCACGTCGCTTAAGGGAAGACTCCGCCTGGCAAAGAAAATGGGACGAAGCGCGTCCCTCAATCCTATCGACCGGTTTATTGCGAACTGCACGTATCTCAACGCGGACCAGAAGTCAGGGCTCTATAGTTCAGCGATGCTGGCGGAAGTGTCGGCGTCCGATCCTTTCGGCCAGCACCGTCCCGCCTTCGACCGCGTTGGCGACGCCGACTTCCTCCACCAGATGCTTTATCTCGACACCAAGATTTTCATGGCCAGCCTCAACCTCACCTATAACGACAAGATGAGCATGGCATCGTCGGTCGAAGTGCGAGTTCCTTTCCTCGACCGCGAACTGGCAGAATTTGTCGCGTGGAATATTCCGCCCGACATGAAGCTGAAGGGTTTGATACGCCCGACCACGAAATATATCTTCCGCAAAGCGATGCACGACATTTTGCCGCGTGAAGTGTTACAGCAACCCAAAGCCGGTTTCGCCGCTCCGGTGGACTATTGGTTGGCACACGATCTGAAAGAAATGGTGGACGACCTGCTCTCTCCGGCGCAAGTGGCGCGACGCGGTCTGTTCCAGCCGGCCGCGGTGCAGCGCTACATTGACGAGCATCGCAGCGGCCGCCACGACTGGTCGATGCAACTTTGGCAATTCCTGACGTTGGAATTGTGGATGCAAACATTTCTCGACGGTGGGTCGCGAAACTTTGAGTCGGAACTGGCTCCGTTCGGACAAGTGGCCACGGCATGAAACAAGTTCTCCAACACGCACGCACGGGCGAGATCACAGTGGAAGAAGTCCCAGCGCCGCAACTGCTGCCGGGTTGCGTGCTGGTGCGCGTAGCGGCTTCGGTGGTTTCCGCGGGCACGGAGCGCGCGTCCGCGGAGTTCGCCCGCAAGAATCTGCTGCAGAAGGCACACTCCCGGCCTGATCTGGTGCGCGAAGTTATCGGCAAAGTGCAGCGCGACGGAATCTTCTCAGCGATCGAAGCTGTACGCAGCCGTCTGGAGCAGCCGCAAAGCCCAGGCTATAGCAGCGCCGGAACTGTAATCGCTGTCGGCGACGGCGTCACCGACATTCAGCCCGGCGACCGCGTCGCCTGCGCCGGCGCTGGATTTGCCGTTCACGCGGAAATCGCGTGTGTTCCCCGCTTGCTGGTGGCGCGCATTCCGGCGCGGTTGTCAGGCGACGAAGTTCCTTTCGATGAGGCCGCGTTCGCGACCCTGGGTGCGGTGGCTCTGCACGGCATACGCAACGCCGAGGCCAAACTTGGCGACTTGGTCGCCGTGATTGGCCTGGGTCTGCTGGGTCAACTCACGGTTCAGCTGCTGAAAGCCGCAGGCTGCCGCGTGCTTGGTATGGACCTTGATCCGGTGCGCGCCGATCTTGCTCAGCGCATGGGTGCGGATGGCGCTTGTAGTTCCGCTGCGGCATTCCGCGATCTTTGCATCGGGACATCGCGAGGAGCCGGCGTCGACTCCGTTCTGATCACCGCCGAGACATCCAGCAGTGATCCAGTCAATCTCGCCGGCGCCGTCGCGCGCGACCGTGCCATCGTCGCGGCCGTCGGCACCGTTGGCATGGACATCGAACGCAAAGCCTACTACGAGAAGGAACTCGATTTCCGCGTCTCGCGCTCCTACGGCCCCGGCCGTTACGACGCGGCCTACGAGCAGAAAGGCCGCGACTATCCTATCGGCTACGTGCGCTGGACCGAAACCCGCAACATGGAAGCGTTTGTCCAGTTGCTCGCCGGGAAAAAAGTTGACGTCGGCGTGCTGATCACGCACCACTTCTCTATCGATCGCGCCCAGAGCGCCTACGCCCTGATCACCGGGAAATCGCGTGAGCCATTCCTGTGCGTGGTCATTCAATATGCCGCGACCAGAAATGACTCGCCCGCACTCGCCGTTGCGCCTGGGCGCGCGGATGCGACGCCTCGCTCCCAACCCACATCATCCACCGGCGTTTCCGTCGGCTTGCTCGGCGCCGGAGTGTTTGCCGCCGGCACTCTCGTTCCAGCGATGAAAGCGTCACGCGACACGACCCTCGTTTCGGTGTGCGCCGCGAACGGTTCTCATGCGCAACATGTCGAACGCAAATTCGGCTTTCGAAATTGCACTACCGATGACGCTCAGCTCATTGGGGATCCCTCGATCAACGCCGTAGTCATAGCAACCCGCCATCACCTGCACGCGAAGCAGGTTCTGGCCGCGCTTGCAGCCGGAAAGCATGTGTTCTGCGAGAAGCCGCTCTGCCTATCGGAAGAAGAATTGCGCTCGATCGTGACTGCCTATCTCGAAATCTCTGTCGCCGATCGGCCCACGTTGATGGTCGGATTCAATCGCCGTTTCGCTCCCATGGCTGCGCGGATGAAATCATTCCTCGCGCCGGTCTCAGAGCCACTGGCGCTCCACTATCGCATTAATGCTGGATATCTCCCGCCCGACCACTGGGTCAACGACCGTGAGCAAGGTGGAGGCCGCATTCTCGGCGAGGTCTGCCACTTTGTAGATCTTCTGATGTTTCTGGCTGCATCCCCGATAGTCGAAGTCGAGGCCCGGTCCGTCGGAAACTCAGGCCGTTACAGCGGCGACAACGTTCTGGTCTCACTTCGTTTTGCCAATGGTTCCGAAGGAACGATCAGCTATCTCGCCAACGGCGATCGGGCATTCTCCAAGGAGCGGGTTGAAGTTTTCGGCGGAGGCAGCGCCGCTGTGCTTGAAGATTTTCGCCGTCTCGAACTGGTGCGAGACGGCCGCAAAGAAACGATCCATTCACGCTGGCGTCAGGATAAAGGACATCGGGGCGAGTGGGCAGCCTTTGTACAAGCCGTGCAACAGCAGAACCGGTCGCCAATCCCTCTCGAGGAACTGATCTGCTCAACGCTTGCGACGCTTCGCGTCGATGAATCCGTACTCACCGGAAAGCGGCTAGCCGTGAACGGCGCGGCGTTGCTCGAGGGACGAAACCCCAGCCTGGACGAATGATCCAATCGCCTGCACAATTTCACAGGAGACAAACGTAGTTCATGCTCATCTTGGGCCTCAACATGTTTCACGCCGATGCCTCGGCCGCGATTGTATTGGATGGCGAGGTGAAGTTCGCCATTGCCGAGGAGCGCCTGAACCGCCATAAACACTTCGGCGGATTCCCGGCGCTCGCGGTCAAAGCATGTCTTGACGCTGTCGGAGCGAGAATTTCTGACGTCGAACATGTAGCAGTCGGTCAGGACAGCGACGCGAACCTCGCGAAGAAGGTTCGGTACGCGCTCGCCAATCCCGCCAAGATCCTGAATTTCATCCGCCTGCGCCAGCGCAAAGAGACGATGCGGGACGTGCGGTCGCTGCTGTCGAAGGCACTCGACGTCGATTCGACTCAGCTCCGCTTTCAGGAGCACCATCTCGAACACCACATCGCGCACATTGCCAGCGCCTACTACTGCTCGCCGTGGGAGAAAGCCGCAGGTTTCAGCTACGACGGTTCCGGCGATTTTGTCTCGACGATGATGGCGCGTTGCGAAGGCAACGAGATTGAAATTCTCGACCGCGTCTTCCTTCCGCACTCGCTCGGCAGCGTCTACACCATGATCTGCGAATTCATCGGTTACAGCCAGTACGGCGATGAAGGCAAAGTCATGGGTCTGGCTCCCTACGGGAAAGAAACCTATCGCAACGAGATCAACAAGATCGTCGCGCCGAAGAACGGGGGCTTCCAACTTGACCTCGACTATTTCAAACCGCTCGGCAGCAATCAAGGCATGCAGGTCTTAGCCGATGGAACCGTGAAGCTAGCGCGCCACTTCTCAGGCCGGATGGAAAAACTATTCGGCGAGCCGCGCCGCCCGCACACCGAGATTGCCCAGCGGGACATGGACCTGGCATTCGCTCTGCAACAGCGCTTCGAAGAAATCTTCTTTCATCTGCTGAATCGGCTGCATGAACGAGTGCCGCTCGAAAATCTGGCGATGGCCGGCGGATGCGCACTCAACAGCGTGGCCAACGGCAAACTGTTCGACCAGACTCCATTCCGCCGCACCTACATTCAGCCCGCCGCAGGCGATGAAGGTTTGGCGATTGGCGCCGCTCTGCACACCTATCATTCCGTGCTTAAACAGCCCCGCCGCCACGAGTTGAAACATTCTTATCTCGGTCCGGAATTTTCCGAGTCGCGCATTCAATCGGCGTTGCAGAACGCCGGCCTGCAATGCCGCAAGATGGAACGCGGAGCGTTACTCGAAGAAGTTGCCTCGCAGATCGCGGCCGGCAATGTGATTGGTTGGTTTCAGGGTCGGATGGAGTGGGGCCCGCGCGCGCTGGGTAATCGCTCGATCGTCGCCCATCCCGGCCTGCCCAATATGAAAGATGTTCTCAACGCCCGCATCAAGCACCGCGAGTGGTTTCGTCCTTTTGCTCCGTCCATCATGGCCGACCATCAGCACGAATATTTCGAGCATGATCATCCCTCGCCTTTCATGCTGCACGTATACAAAATTCGTGCGGAGAAGCGCAAGGAACTACGTGCGGTGAACCATGTGGACGATACCGGCCGTCTTCAGAGCGTGACTCGCGAGGAAAATCCGATGTACTACGATCTGATCTCGGCCTTCCACCGCAAGACTGGGATTCCGGTCATTCTGAACACCAGCTTCAACGAGAACGAGCCGATCGTCTGCACTCCGGAGGAAGCGATCGACTGCTTTCGGCGCACTCGCATGGATGTGCTGGCGATCGGTCCCTTCCTGGTGGTCAAGCCCGGACAGAATGAAGAGGCCGTAGTCGCTTCTGCCGTTGAAAAAAGCAGGGAAGCGTAACCGGTCCTGACGGAGCATCGAGTCGCGGGGATCTTGACTACGGACGCCATCGATTGATGAGATCAGTGCACCAGGAATCCTGTACAAGCGATCACGATTCCAACCACACCCAGCCCTATGCCCAGCCACCAGAAGATTCTCCGCCCCGAAAGAAGTGTGATCGACGTGATCACGAGCCCTACTTCCAGAAAAACCTCGCTCAAATCAAATCGATCCGCGCGATTTCTTTCGTGCGCAACTTCCTCCTCCATCTCGTGGGCCTTATCCTCGATTCCTTTCTGCTCATCCTTGTAGCGTGTCACCTCGGTTGAATATTTGTCGCGCAACTTCGCAAGCGTGGCTGCGTCGGTGGCCGGTTGAACAGAAGTCAAGTCGAGATAAACCTCGTCCTGATGCCGTCGAATATTCTTGGCTTGATAGTAGGCCCATTGATCAGAGGATTTGGCCTGCAGCACAACCTCTTCCGTGTGCGCGCGATGGCCAAGCAGCGTGACCACCGCTACCAATACTGCCAGCACAGCCATGGTCACCGAGATCGGCGCCAGCGTGGGATCATGTTTCGCGTGCTCCGCATGTTCCTGCAGTTCGCTCAGTTCTTCCGACATATCGTCACTCTCCCATGACTTTCACGATGACCCGCTTGTCCCGCTGCCCATCGAACTCCGCGTAGAAAATTCGCTGCCATGTGCCCAAATCGAGCTTGCCCGCTGTTATCGGCACGATGACCTCGTGATGGATCAACAGCGCCTTCAGGTGAGAGTCGCCGTTGTCCTCACCCGTCTCGTGATGCGCGTAGTCTTTGCGAAACGGCGCCAGATGCTCCAGCCACTGGTCGATGTCCTGAATCAATCCGCTCTCATTGTCGTTAACGTAAACGCCCGCCGTGATATGCATCGCCGAAACCAGTACCATGCCTTCGCTCACGCCACTCTTGGCGACGATCTGTTCAATCTGCGGAGTAATGTGCACATAAGCGCGATGGGTCTTGGTGTGAAACTTCAGATACTCCGTGAGCGTTTTCATTGTCGTGCCGCGAAAGCCCAGTGCGAGCTCGGCCGCAAATTCTACCGCAGAACCGCCGCCACTTTCCCGCTCGCAATCAGCGCCGCGATGCGCGCGAAATCCGCGTACATCACCCGGTCTTTTTCCATCGTCGGACACACCGACCGGATGGCGGCGTGGGCCGCCTGCCCGCGTTTCGAAGTTTCCAATGGAGCCAGAAAATCCAACGCCTGCGCCACGGCCATAGCCTCGATCGCCAGTACGTTTCGCGTGTTGTCGACAACGCGCTTCAGTTTAGTCGCTGCCGTCATGCCCATGGAGACATAGTCTTCCTTATTGCCAGACGTTGTGATCGAGTCCACGGACGCGGGATGCGCCAGTACCTTGTTCTCGCTCACCAGCGCCGCTGCGGTGACCTGCGGCATCATGAAGCCCGAGTTCAACCCCGCGCCCGGAGCCAGAAATGGCGGCAAACCCTCGCTCAAGGCGGGATTTACTAGTCGCTCGATCCGTCGCTCGCTGATCCCCGCCAGGGCGCTGAGCGCGATGGCGAGAAAATCCAAGGCGAACGCCAGCGGTTCGCCGTGAAAATTGCCCCCCGAGATCACATCACCTTCCGCGTTCTTTGGATCAGTCAGGAATACCAACGGATTGTCGACCGCGGAATTCGCCTCCGTCTCAAAAACTTGGCGACAGTGTGCCAAGGTGTCGCGCACCGCCCCGTGAACTTGCGGAATGCAGCGCAGCGAGTAGGCGTCCTGCACGCGTCCGCAAGTGCGGTGCGACTCGCGAATTTCACTCCCTTCCAGCATGCGCCGCAGGTTGGCCGCTGTCTTGATTTGTCCCGGGTGCGGACGCGCCTGGTGAATGCGTTCGTCAAAAGCTGCATCTGTGCCTTTGAGGGCGTCGCAGCACAGCCCGCCGAGAACATCGGCTGTGTCCACTAGCGTTTCGGCGGCGAGCAGCGCCAAAGTGCCGACGGCCAGCATCGCCTGCGTCCCGTTGATGAGCGAAATGGTTTCCTTCGCCTCAAGCACCAGCGGCTTGATCTGCGCGCGCTTAAGACACTCTGCGCTGGGAACGCGTACGTTCCTTTCGTCGACGCATTCACCCTCGCCGATCAGAGCCAGCGCCAAGTGCGCCAGTGGCGCGAGGTCGCCGCTCGCTCCCACGCTACCCTGCGATGGCACGAGCGGTGCGACGCCGCGATTGAGCATCTCGCAGAGCGTGTCGATCACCACGGGGCGCACTCCCGAGTGCCCCTTGGCGAGCGAATTCGCCCGTAACAACATCATGGCGCGAGTTTCGGCAATGGACAGCGGTTCGCCAACGCCGACAGCGTGCGAGCGCACCAGGTTGACTTGCAGTTCACGAATCTGATCGCCAGCGATGCGCACGTCGCTCAACTTGCCCACCCCCGTCGTTATGGCATAGGCAAGTTTGTTGCTGGCGACAATTTCGTCGACGACCGCGCGCGCCTGATTCACCAACTGCCGTGCATCAGGCGACAGCAATGCAGCTCGTCGCGCCTCGATACTCGCAACTTCTCCCACTGCTTCGAGCGTGAGATCGTTTCCGTTGATGTGCAGAGCGTTCAAGAAGGTTCCCCGTGAGATGTGACCAACTGAATCGGCCTAAGAGATCCGTGCTCATTTTCCGAGCGCTGCGCGAAATACCCTCAAATACCTTTCGGGCAAAACCGCAACCTGCATTTGAGAATCGGTAACGATATGCGTGGTCTCCCCCTCCGCCAGCAGGTTTCTGTTTTCCGCGCGCACTAGTTCGTAGCTGAAGACGATAACTTTTTCGCGTACCGCCTTCAGCCGAGTTCGCACCACAACTTCCTCGTCATAATAAACCGGAGCGCGATAGCGGCATGTAGCTTCGGCCACGGCGATGAACCGCCCATCCTCGCGCTCGAGGTCGCGGTACGAAAAGCCCATCTTCCGCATGAGTTCCACGCGGCCCACTTCAAACCAGATCAGATGATTCGCGTGGTACACCACGCCCATCTGGTCGGTTTCCGCATAGCGCACGCGCAGCTTGGTTTCGTGGAACGTCTGGTGCCGCTTCGCCTTCATTTCCCCGTCCAGACCGGTTTGCGCTTCTCCAGGAATGACGAAATACCTTCGCGGAAGTCGGCGGTTGTGCGAATCGCGGCATTCTCGCGTACGGCCGCGCCAATCTGTTCATCAACTTCCGCGTGAGCATGATGGGTGAGCAACTGCTTCGTCGCGCGCAACGACGACGGGCTGTTCTCCATCAATAGTGCGGCCAACTCGCGGGCGCGCGCCATCAAATTCTCCACCGGGACAATTTCGCTCACCAGTCCCATGCGCGCCGCCTCCTCTGCCCCGAATAGCCTGCCGGTCAGCAGAAGATCGCGCGCCTGCTTTTCGCCCACCTGCCGCAACAAAAATGTTGAAACAATTGCGGGAACGAAACCGATGCGCACTTCTGTGTATCCGAATTTCGCCTCGGGAACCGCCAGCGTGAAGTCGCACAGCAGAGCGATTCCAGTTCCTCCAGCGATGGCCGGACCGTTCACCGCCGCAATCGTCACCTTGGGAAATTCATAAACCGAACGAAACAGCTGAACCATGGTCTGCGAATCCTGCAGGTTCTGTTCTGCCGAACGGCCCAGCAGCGATTTCAAATTGTCCAGGTCCATTCCTGAACAGAAAGCCTTACCCGCTCCAGTCACAATCAGAACGATCGCCTCGGACTTCGCCACTTCGTCCAGCGCCCGCAGCAGATCGTCAATCAGGTCGAAACTGATGGCGTTGCGCTTGTCGGGACGGTTCAGCGTGATCGTGCCGACGCGGCCATCGTACGTGAGTTCTATTGTCTTGTAGTTCATATGAAAAACCTGCCACGGATTTCACGGATTCACGCGGATCACAAATCAGAATTCAAATTCATTGGTTATATCCGTGGTACTCTGTGCAGATCCGCGCCACTAATCTGCCGCATCCGCGCTGGAAAACCTCGCTCCGATTCCCGCCGTCGCTTTCAGCAGCGAATCCAACGGCTTCAGCTTCGGCAGTTCGGCGCCGCGCTGGGTGAGCGCTTCGATTACTTTCTCTGTCGGGATGTTACCAACCAACGCATCCTGCGCAAAGGGACACCCGCCCAGTCCGCCCAAGACCGAATCAAATCGCCGGCAGCCTGCGTGTAAGCTGCCAGAACCTTCTCCACCGCCTGCTCGGGCCGGCTGTGCAGGTGCACACCAATCTCGAGATAGTCATACTTTGCCATGACCGCGCCTACCAGTTCACTGACCTGTCGCGGAGTGGCCATGCCGACCGTGTCGGCCAGCGAGATCATCCGCAAATTGTCGACTTCCATCAGCGAGATCGCTTCGATCACCTCGTCGGGATTCCACAAGTCGCCGTACGGATTCCCGAACGCCATCGAGATATACACCACCACGTCGAGCCGCGCGTCGTCGGCTTTGTTCTGAATCTTCTCGAGCTCTTCGAGCGCCGCCTCAGCCGATTGGTTCTGATTCTTGCGCAAAAAAGTTTCGGAAATCGAATAAGGAAACCCCAATGTCGATACTGCCTTCGTTGCGATCGCCCGCTCCGCGCCCTTTTCGTTGACCACAATGCCGATGATTTCCACATCATCCGGCGGATCGAGCTCTTTCAGCACTTCTTCCGAGTCCGCCATCTGCGGAACCGCCTTTGGCGACACGAACGACACCGCATCAATGTGCTTGAAACCCACGCTGATCAGCGCCTTCAGATAGTCCACCTTGAGTTCGGCAGGAATCATCCCCTTCAGCCCTTGCCAGGCATCGCGTGGACACTCGATCAATTTGACGGCATCAGACATACGAATCTCAGCTACGAATCAGCCAGGCTTTCCAACGATGAAATCCCCCTTACTCGCTTCTGATCCGTGTTCATCCGTGCAAATCCATGACGAAAAGAAGTTGATCTACGTTTGCAGCACTCCCACCTTAAACTCCGGCACGTCCGGATTCAACGACGCCGCTTCGAGGGCTTGTGTGATCGCATCCCGGGTCTCAATCGGATCGATAATTTTGTCGATCCAAAGCCGGGCTGCGCCGTAGCGGGGATCCGTTTGCTCATCGTAGGTGCGTTTCACCGACTCGTACAATTCTTTTCTTTCTTCGTCGCTCAGCTTCTTGCCTCCGCGTTCGAGTTGTTTGACTTTGATTTCAACCAACGTTCCTGCCGCCGCATCGCCGCCCATCACGGCGTACCGCGCCGTCGGCCAGGCAAACACAAAGCGTGGATCATACGCCTTGCCGCACATGGCGTAATGCCCAGCTCCGAACGATCCACCTACGATCACCGTGATCTTCGGTACCACAGAATTCGAAACCGCATTCACCATCTTTGCGCCCGCCTTGATGATGCCGCTCCACTCCGCGTCGCGCCCCACCATGAATCCATTCACGTCGTGAAAGAAGATCAGAGGAATCAGATTCTGGTTGCAGTCCATGATGAAGCGCGCAGCCTTCTCCGCCGACTCCGTGTAGATGACGCCGCCAAACTCAACTCGCTTATGTCCCTCATGATCGGTCTGCTGCGCATGCAGTTTCTGATTGGCGACAACTCCCACGGCAAACCCGCCAATGCGCCCGTAGCCGCAGATGATGGTCTTGCCGTATTCCGATTTGTATTCGTCGAAGCGGCTGCCATCGAGCACGTGCGCCAGCACTTCTTTCATGTCATAAGGCCGCGCTGGCGACGAGTCGTAAATTCCGTAGATTTCTTCCGCCGCCAGCACTGGCTCGACTGGCTTTTTCCGATCCCACGGAGAGAGTCTCCGGTATCCCCACTTCTCCACAATCGAGCGAATGCGCGCGATGCAAGCCTGATCGTTCGGTTCGCGAAAGTCGACGGTGCCGCTGATGGCGGAGTGCATCGCCGCCCCACCCAGTTCGTCGGCAGAAACTTTTTGTCCAATGGCAGCCTGCACCAGCGCTGGCCCGGCAAGAAATAGTCCGCTCCCGTCCGTCATCAGCACGTGATCGCACATCACCGGCAGGTAGCCGCCGCCGGCCACGCACATGCCCATGATGGCCGCGATCTGTGGAATGCCCATCGCCGACATCACCGCGTTGTTGCGAAACACGCGCCCGAAATCGTCGGTGTCGGGAAACACGTCTTCCTGCAACGGCAGAAAAACTCCCGCGGAATCGACGAGGTAGATTGTCGGAATCCGGTTCTCGATGGCAATGTTCTGCGCCCGAATGACCTTCTTCGAGGTCATTGGAAAAAACGCGCCGGCCTTCACCGTAGCATCGTTGGCGATGATCATCACCATCCGCGTCTCAACCCGCGCCAGCCCCGTGATCACTCCCGCGGCCGGGGCGCCTCCCCACTCTTCGTACATGCCGTGAGCCGTGTAAATACCCAACTCGAAAAAAGTCTCTGGATCGGCCAGCAGCGCAATTCGCTCGCGCGCCGTCAACCGCCCTTTCTTGTGCTGACTTTCGATCGCCTTTGGGCCGCCACCTTCGGCAATCTTTACTTCCTCATTGCGAACTTGCGACATCACGTCCGCCAGAAAACGCATGTTGGCTTCAAAGCGCGCGGACGTTGGATCGATCTTTGTTGCCAGCACGTTTGCCGGCGCCGTAGAGGAGTTCGCTGTGGGAGTTTCGTTACGCTCAGCCATGGGTCTAGAAAATATCGGTTCGAGAAATCTGGGTCGAGAGACAAAGACGAAGAAGCAAACTCATTACGGTATACCACGCGACAGAATCGCGCAATGGAGCTTAGCCCGATGTAACTTGGGCAGGATGCCCTGCCTCGGGCATTGTTCGCCCTGCTCGATCGCCGATACGTCGCAACGCTTCGGCCACTGGATCGTCGGCGACCGCATCCACAAGCCCGACCTGCAACGCCTTAGCCGCCGTGACCTTTTCAGCGGTGATGAACATTTCCAGAGCTCGCCCTCTACCCATCAATCGGGGCAGCCGCTGCGTGCCTCCCCAGCCCGTAATCAGCCCCAAGGCCGCACCCTGATGTCCGAACACCGCGCTCGGAGACGCGATCCGATGGCGGCAAGCCAGCGCCAGGTCAAGCCCGCCTCCCATGCAGTATCCAGAGACAGCGGCGTAAACCGGGGCAGGGAAGAGGTCGATCGCTTCCATCAGCTCCTGCCCCATCTTGGAAAATTCATAGGCGGTCGGACCGTTGAGGGCAGAAATCTCCTCCAACTCCGCGCCGACGGAAAAAAATCTGTCGCTCCCTGCAAGAATGACCGCCCGCTTTTCACTCGCTAGTCGGCGAAGCTCTTCCGTCAGCGACAGCACGCACTCACGCGTGAGACGGTTTGTCCCGTCCGCGGATTGAAGTCGCAGCAGAAGTGCCGCTTCTTTATTCTGCACCGAAAAGTATCGAGAAACCATTAAAGGACACTTCCTGAAATGGAGGCACGAACGATCAAGTCTTCCGCCAGACCTTAAGTAACCCGATGCTCGCAGCCGCGTTTGCCGAAAGTCAAACTGAGGGGCGTCATCAGGTCGGCCGCGACGAGCGCCGAAACACGCAGGCGCCACTGAGGGTAAAGGACGATGTTACGGGTTTCTAGCACGACCGTTGCGGTTCTTTTGCTGGGTGCCTCACTCTGCGCCCAGGACTCTGCTCCTGGGGATCAGAAAAATCTGGAACTCCTGGTGCAGCAAGTGAAAGCTCTTCAGCAAGAGACCAGCGACCTGCGCGAGAAAGTAAGGAAACTTGAAGAAGAGCGCGCGGTGGTTCCGTCGGTCATCCCCACCCCGGCCGCCGCGCCCGTAACCGAAACGCCAGCGACCCAGCCGTCGCCGGCCACGGCAGAAGTCGCCCCGCAACAGTCTTCACCGGAACTCACCCGCGCCATGCACGATGTGCACGGCATTGAATGGCGTGGATTCGGAGAACTCGACTACGAGGTTCTCAATCAGCGTCAGCCGGAACTGGCTACTTATGGTTTCGTCCCCGGTTCGGCAGGAAACTTTTACACGGGCGACTTTGACCTGTTTCTCCACTCCCGGCTGACCGAAAAAACCAGCGTGCTGGCCGACATCACCTTTGAGGAAGCAGACGCGCAGACCTACAAGCTCGACCTACGGCAGGCACTGCTCAAATACGAAATGAACGATCACCTGAAAATCTCTTTTGGCCGCTATCAGACCGCCATCGGCTATTACAACTCGGCATTCCGCAGCGCCGCTTGGCTGCAAACCACCGCCGATCGCCCACTCATCATGGAGTATGCCAGTAACGGCGGCCTCCTCCCGACGCAGGCCGTGGGCCTTGTCCTCACCGGTTCCATCCCATCAGGAAAGCTCGGCTTAAGCTACGTGGCCGAGTATGGCTCCAGCGATACTGTACGGCCCGATCTCAACGGCTCCGGAATATTGAACGATGAGAACGACGGCAATCACGTCCTCGTGGGTTGGTTTGCCCGCCCGGACTGGGCTCCCGGCCTGCAACTTGGCGGCTCGTTCTTTCACGACAAGATCAGCGACTCTGAGGTCTCCCTCTCCGACCGCTTTGGCCAAACCATTCTCAATTCCTACATCGTCTATGTTGGCCGCGGATTTGAATCGCTTAATGAGGTCTTCCTCATACGCGAAACCCAGTTGTCGACGGGAACGGTCTTCAACATGCCCGCTTTCTACTCGCAGATCTCCCGACGCTGGGGGCGCATCCGTCCCTTTGTCCGCTACCAGTACATCAACGCCTCTGAACAGAATACGCTCTTCAACGACATTGGCTTGCGAGCCGGTCCCTCTTTCGGAGCACGTTACGACTTCAACGACTGGATCGCTTTCAAAGTGCAGTTAGACCACACGCAGCGCGATGATTTGCCCGATCTGAACGGCTTGCACCTCCAGGTGGCCTTTACTTTCTAAATGGGACACGACATGAATGGACGATCCATCTTGATCCTGTTGCTCACCTTCATGGCCGTTCTGGCCTTTGCGCCACCCGCTGCGGCGCAGCGAGACGTTGCGGTCATAGTCCCTCCCGAGAATCCCATCACGAATCTCAGCCGAGGCGACCTGCGTAAACTGTTGAACGGTGAGAAGCGCATCTGGCCGAATGGCGTACCCGTCAAAATCATCGTGCGCGCCCCGGGCTGCCGCGAACGGGCCGCTCTGCTGAAGTTCCTGAACCAGTCGGAAAGCGAGTACAAGCAATACTGGACGGCTCAGGTGGTTCGCGGCGAGGCCGACGCCGAACCCTTCGTTTCTCCCTCAGTCGGCATGGTGCTCGAGGCCGTCCGCGTCCTCCCCGGCGCAATCAGCCTGGTCTATCTCGGCGATCTCAAGCCCGGAGTGAAAGTGGTCAAGATTGATGGATTGTTGCCCGGTTCTCCGGGCTATGTACTTCACTAGAGTTTCCTCTACGAAGTCTTCTCCACCCACTCCGCTAACCGGCAGCCGTCCTCTTCCAGCAGAAACGTTCCCGCGCCAAAGCATTCGCCGACAATGCGGTGCGAATCCGGATCTCGCGCCGCGCGCGGAATCCATTGCTGCCCGACTCGATACTGTGAGGCAGTAAACCATTTCTGCGGCAACACCTCAACCAGTCCCGCCTGCGGGTAGAAAACAAACAATGCAAACGCCGGATCGTCGCTCGACATCGCCTTGTAGCTGGTCGGGACGATCAACTCGTCCACAGTCGCGAATTCCCCGGGCGTTTCGATCTTGTGCATGCCGGGCTCCAACGTGACCGGCACTTCGAAGTCCGCGACGGGAGCGGTCCCGGAATAAATACGGTCGGCAGATGGCTTGAACCACCCCGCGACCTCCGCCAAATCGAACGCCTTCAGTTGGTCGGGATCAAAACACGCCAGTCGAATATTCCGCCCCTCCGGGCACCAGATGCCGACAAAATGCGGCGGCACCAGAAATGGCCGGCAATAGGTGTTAAGCGCAAGGCGAGCCTTGTCCGGCTCCTGTTCAAGACCGAGAGTGACCAGGTGGGCAATCGGCCCCTCCTCGCCATGATGGGACCAGATGAACTTTTGCCCGGCCAGCGAGCGGAACGCAGGAAAAGTTTTCCAGTACCACGGCGTCGGGCCGACCGTGTTGGAAAGGATTTCGCGGGCGCGCGAGGCGTTGATCCCCGCCATCAGCCGGCCGCCGGTACGCCCGGCCCCTTCACGTTCGTGCGAATGAACTGAACGATGTCGTCCATGGCCGTACCCGGCTGGAAAATCGCGGCCACTCCGATCTTCTTCAGTCCCTCAATATCCTGGTTCGGAATAATCCCACCCACGACAACGATCACATCGTCCATCTTGTTCTGCTTAAGCAGGTCCATGACGCGCGGCACGATGGCGTTGTGCGCTCCGGAAAGAATCGACAGCCCTATCACCTGCACATCTTCCTGCAGTGCCGCGGTCACAATCATCTCCGGGGTCTGCCGCAACCCGGTGTAAATCACTTCCATTCCCGCGTCGCGCAACGCCCGAGCAATCACCTTCGCCCCGCGGTCATGCCCATCGAGCCCCGGCTTCGCCACCAGCACACGAATCTTGAGATCAGCCATCGCAACCATTTAACCACAGAGCGCACAAAGGTTCACAGAGGCCAAGCGCTGGCGTTCGGCTAAACGGTTTTAATATCCAAACTCCGCCACATGTACCAGCAAGCCACGCTGCGGTAGGGTTCCCAGGCCCGCGCGATCTTTTCCATATCTTTCGGCTTAGGTAGCTTGCGCTTTCTGTAGTGCTTCTTGATCGCCACTTGCACTCCGTAATCCCCGGTCGGCAGCACATTCGGACGCTGCAGCGAAAACATCAGAAACATGTGCGCCGTCCACACTCCGATGCCCTTCACCTGCGTTAGATGCTCGATCACCTCGTCATCCGACAACTCCGGCAGCCTCGCAAAATCGAGCGTACCCGCCGCCGTCTTTGCGGCCAGATCCTTCAGATATGCCGACTTCTGCTTCGATAGCCCCACGCTTCGCAATTGCGCATCGCTGAGGTTAAGAATTCCCTCCGGCGTCAGCGGTTCGCCTGCCAGCGCTGCAAAGCGTTCGAAGATCGTGGCCGCCGCCTTACCGTTCAACTGCTGGTAAACAATCGATTCGGCCAGAGCCGCAAACTGCGGCTCTCCAAACTCCATGCGGCATGGCCCCACGCGATCAATAATGCCGCGCAGGATCGGGTCTGATTTTTTGAGATGGTTGACCGCTTTTCGCATGCCAATACATGTACCACAAAACTGAATGATAGGCGAAGAAAAAACGAATCGTATTCACCGAAAAAGCACGCGCAGGCTCAGCGCAAAGCGGCCAACAACAGCCCGGCGATTCCCCCGCTAAGCACCACCCAAGCCGGACTCACTTTCCATCGCAGCAACACGCCGAGCGATGCCGCTGCGATTCCCCACAGCGTCCAGCCCGCAACGCATCGGCTCCCAGCCGAAAGGTGACTCCACTCATCAACGCCACGGCGCACACGTTCACCGAATCCAGAAACGCCGCTATCCACGTGGACAGCCGCAACCGAAACAGCACCGGCGCCAGCAGTGCCACATAAAAAATGATGGGAGAAAAATCCCGACCGTGGCCACTGCCGCTCCCGGCACTCCACCCAAAATGTAACCAATAAAAGTCGCAGTCGACAACACCGGCCCCGGCGTGAACTGCCCGATCGCCACCGCATCCAGCAATTGCTGATGCGTTAGCCATCCCTGTTGCTGAACCAACCCCTGCTCCAGAAAGGCCAGCAGCACGTATCCGCCGCCGTACAGCACAGCGCCCACTTTCAAGAAGAACAGTCCGATCCGGTAAACGGCTGGCCGCGCCACCACGGCCGTAGCCGACGCCACAGCGACCACTCCGAAAGAGCGCGACCAAAAAGCCGCTGCCCCCGCAGGACGAAAGACTTTCTGCGGGAACGCGGGCGACAACACCAGGGCCGCGGCCGCGCGAAGGTTCGAAACCCGGCTCGCCAGCATTCCTAACAGCCCTCCGCCGAACAAAATCGCAATCGGATTCACGTCGAGAAAAAACGCGCCCAGCGCTAACCCGCCCAGCGCGGCGAGCGGCACATTCTTCACCGCGGTTCTTCCGAGTCTCCAGATCGCAATCGTGATCACCGCAATCACTGCCGCCTTCACTCCGGCCAGCACCGACACAGCCTGCGCCAAAGCTCCGAACCTCACGTAGGCCCACGCGAACGCCCCAGTAATCAGCGCTGCGGGCAAAATGAAACTCACTCCTGCGACGCACAGTCCCAGCCAGCCCGCGCGCACGAAGCCCACGCTGATTGCCGTTTCGGTGGAAGTAGGCCCGGGGACCAGATTGGCCGCACCCATCAGATCCAGAAACTGTTGCCGCGTCATCCATCGCCGCTTGCTGACGACTTCAGTTTCCATCATCGCAATGTGCGCCGCCGGCCCGCCGAAGCTGATCACTCCAAGCTTCAGAAAGAGTGCCGCCAATTCGCGCAGTCGGCCCCTGCTCGCCCCGCCCTGCGGCGAAGCTTCCCCGGCCGGCGTTCGATCGCCGTTCACGCGGCCTTGTGTTCACCCTGGCGAAAGTTCTCGATGAGATGTTCGGAGGTGCGAAGCGAGAACGCCAGAATGCTGATCGTGGTGGTCTTGTCCGTGCAATTCAGAAATACGCTGGCGTCGCAAACGTACAAGTTCGGTACATCGTGGGTCTGCCCAAAGCGATTGGTCACAAAATTCTTCGGATCATTTCCCATGCGGCAGGTTCCAGTTTCATGCAGACTGAAGCCCGGAATCTCCGGATTCTCTCCCGATCCTTCGAGCACGCCTCCCGCCGCGCGCAGAACCTCGGCGCAAACTTGCTTCGAGTGCTCCCACATTTTCAGCACGTTCTCGTCCCACTCGAAGTGCATGCGAGCCACCGGAATCCCATACGGATCTTTGACCTCCGGATCGAGATCCATAAAGTTCGTGTCCGACCGCAGCGACGGAGCCTGAATCCCGAAGCTCACCGGCGAAGGATACTTCTGCTTGATCCCGCGCTTGAACGACGATCCGAAGCCGTCGACCTGATTCGCGAACCAGGGGAACTCCGTGCACCCGCCATCGGGATAAACTGAATATCCGCGAACGAATTTCTCCTCGTGCGGATCGTTCAGGTTCTGCCAGCGCGGCATCCACGCAATCGTGCTGTCGCCCACGTGATCCGGAAAACTCGGCTGGCCGACCAACTGCGGCAAGTATCCTCGCGCCGACTCGCCATAAAGATGATCGCAAAGGTTACGCCCCAACTGCCCGCTGGAATTCGCAATCCCCTTCGGCCAGTGCCGCGACTTTGAATTCAGCATCACCCGCGCCGATTCAATGCACGACGCCGCCACCACCACCGCCCGCCCATACACTTCAACTTCCTGCCGGGTCTTGCGGTCGATGTACGCCACTCCCGTCGCGTGCCCGTTCTCATCCACCAGAACATTCTTCGCCAGCGCGTTCGTGCGCAATTCCAGATTCTTCGTTGCCTCCGCCTTGGGCAGCAGAAAATATGGCGTTGAAAAAAATGCACCCACATCGCAGCCCGTCGTGCACTCTCCGCAAAAATGGCACGCTGGATGCCCCTCATGCGCCTGCGTAAGCTGCGCGCAACGATCCGGCAAATAAGGCACGCCAACTTTGTTGCAACCCGCCTGCAAAATAAAGTCGAGGCAGCGGAACTTAAACGGCGGTAAATACGAGCCATCAGGATTGCTCGGCCGGTTTTGCACGGTACTGGCCACGCCAATCATTTTTTCCACTCGCGTGTAAAACGGACTGATCTCATTATGCGTGATGGGCCAATCGACGTCATAGCCGTCGCGCGAGGCCGCCTTGAAATCAATATCGCCGAAGCGCGCAGAACTACGTCCCCAGAAATTGGTTTTACCGCCAACCGCATTGCAGCGCGGCCACATCCATTTTGTCCCCGGCGCAACGGTGAACGGAATCTCGTGGTCCCACGCCGCCTTGGTGTACTCGTTGTCCATGTAGCCAAACGATTCTGCGCGCCGCTTGGGATCGTCCAGTCCGCGGAACTTCATATCCCATGGCATGCGGTGATAGCGAAAGTCTTTTTCCGGATCAAGCCTGCGCCCCGCGTTCAAGGCGCACACTTTCAGTCCCGCTTCGCACAGCGTCTTGATCGCCATGCCGCCGCCTGCCCCGGTTCCAATCACGATCACATCGTAAGTTTGCTTGGCCATGTTTCTTTCGGGTCTTGGCGGTTCTCAGGAGTGAGCCTGTGAAAGATGAGCGTGTTCCGGATCGCCCTTATGCGGGCACTCCGGCGACTCGGCATAAAACTTCAGCGCCGGATTATCCAGTTCTTTGAATCCAATCTCGCTGGTATAGAAACCCGTCACCGTGAACTCGCGCATCAAGCGGAAGAATTGCACTCCCGTCTCCTCGCCCGGCCGCGCCTTGTCTTTGAAACCCAACGGTTCGAGCAGAGAAGTCTGCTGCTCCGCCGCCAGCTCCACAAATCGCTTCCCGTTCGTTTCCTCGGCACGCGCGTTCAGCCAAGCCAGCCCCATGCGAAACGGATATTGTGGCTCAGGATCATTTGCCACCATGAAATCAATAAACTCCGCCACTCCCGCCTCTTTCGCGCCCGGAGTCTCGTCGCTCGGAATAATCATTTCCGCCAGGCGCTCGACCGTCGCATACTCCGCCGCCGTGAAAAATTGCGGACGATACACCGCCGGCTTGATCTGCAACGCCGCATTGCCGATGTGTCCACAGGCGAATCCCCACTTGCTGAACCCTGGAAACTGCGCCGCCGCCGCGGCCGTCCCCAAAATCTGCAACACCGCGCGCCGCTGAATTCCTTGTCCTGCCATCCATTCTCCTAAACGATTCTGTCATTCCGAGCCAAGCGAGGGATCTGCTGTCCTCGCCTACGAAAGGAACTTCACCGTCTCTTCCACCAGTTCCGCTGTCGGCTTATAAGGATCGCCCGGAGCGTCATACTCAATCGAACAATATCCCTTGTACCCGTGTTTCTTGAGGATCGCGAAAGTCTTCGCCAGGTCGACATGCGAAGGTTTGCCATTGTCATCCAGTTCGCCATCCTTCACGTGGCAGATACCGTAGGTATGAGAAAACATTGCCTCCATCGCGCGGTCCTGGAATTCCTCGTCATGTGCAGCCAGCGAGTTGCCAAAATCCGGCAGCGCCCGCAGCCACGGATTATTCACTTTCTCAATCACCTCCACGATGAAAAACGGATCCTCGCTGACTGGATTGTCATTTTCCAAATGCACGACAACATTCTTCTTCGCCGCGTATTCCGCTACCCGAACAAGCGTATCGGTGGCGCGTCCGACATCCGGCTTTGAATCCTTTGCGCCGTCGATGTGAGTGCGAATGCTGGGCGAACCCAACGCCGCCCCAACGTCGATCCACTGCATGCTCCCAGTCACAGCTTTTTCGCGCTCCGCTTTATCCATCGCATACTGGCTATGCCCCTGATCGACCGCAATGTCCACCACAGACGAATGTGCTCGCTCCACCGCAGCCCGAAACTGTTCCAGATATTTCGCATCGGTAGACGGAAAAACCGGGCTCCACGGCTCAATGTGATGGATGTTGAACTTCTCCACCACGTGCGCCGCAAAATCTTTCAGCTCCATCCGCTTTGCCAACGGCACGGTGCTGGGAGTTTTGCCGTCCCACCCCTTCCATCCCACAATGAACTCGCGGAAGGGATACGCGGCGACAGCCACGCGGTCGCGCGCGGCCGATGGAAACTGAACCGACGGCGAAGAGTCTCCCGCCGCGCCCGCAAACCGCGGCAAAAGCCACGCCGCCGCAGTGGCGACCGCGCACTGTCCGATAAATTGTCTTCGATTGCGTGCCTTCATGCGCGCCAGTTTACCAGAGAAGTTTCGACCGTAGCGTTCGCACGCTTATTTCTCGGAATCAAAATGCTCTCAGTCTAGCTCGAATGTTTTGTCTTTGATCGGCGGCGAACTCGGTCTTATCAAAAGACAGTACGATCCATTACAATTACCCGCACTGGGGACGTGGGGATGGACCAGCCTAAGCCGATTCGCATCCTGAGCGTCGAGGACCATCCGGTCTTCCGCGAAGGACTCGTCACGATCATTGCATCGCAGCCAGATATGCTTCTGGTCGCGCAGGCTTCCAATGCGGAGGAGGCCATGGCGGAATTTCGCCGCCATCGGCCGGACATCACGTTGATGGACCTGCGCCTACCCGGCACCAACGGCACAGACGCCCTGATCGCCATTCGCGGAGAGTATCCCCAGGCCCGCATCATTATTCTCACCACCTCCGACAGCGATGGCGAAATCCAGCGTGCGTTGCGAGCAGGAGCGTCCGGCTACCTTCTTAAGAGCATGCCGAAAAACGAGTTGCTGGGCGTGATCCGGTCAGTGCACGCTGGCCGGCGCCACGTTCCGCCCGAAGTCGCGGCCCGCCTCGCCGAACACCTGGGCGACGACGACCTCACCACGAGAGAACTGGAAGTCCTGCGCCTGGTTCGCGACGGCTATCGCAACAAACAAATCGCCGATCACCTCACAATCGCAGAGACGACCGTCAACTTCCACATCAAAAACCTGGTGGACAAACTGGGGGCCAACGATCGGACGCACGCCGTTACCATCGCTGTCCGGCGCGGCCTGCTTCAGATCTGAGCCTAACTGCTGGGACGTGATTGCTGGAACCTGTAGAAAACTGCAGGACGGCAGCTGTAGATCGTCATGTGTCGCGATGGTGACAAGCCGTATAAGGTTTGACCTGCTGGCCATGATCAGTGGGCGTTAGTCGACCATGTTGGAAGGGCCACAGTTCGGCGGCGTGCGAGATCCATGCATCTTCCTCAGTGAGGTCAGGATTCGACGTGAGCGCACTTGAAATGTGTGCCGATTCCATTCACAGGGCCGTAAAGTCGAAGATCTCGCGAACGCTGTCACTCTGTTTTCTATTCCTGTTCTTCAGCTTGAATTCACTTCGGGCATTCAATCCCAACCAGCGCATCTCTCAATATGCACACACCGCCTGGCGAACACAGGATGGAGTCTTTAACGGCTCTCCAACGGTCATCACTCAAACCGCCGACGGATATCTGTGGATCGGAACCAACATCGGACTGGTACGCTTCGACGGTGTTCGCTTCACTACCTGGAACCCTCCCGCGGGCAGGCGCCTGCTCGACTCACGAATCTTCTCTCTTCTGGGCACAAGGGATGGCAGCCTCTGGATCGGCACTGGCTTCAGCATTTCGCGATGGAAGGACGGCGAGCTGACCAACTATCCGGAAGTTACCGGACGAATTGAATCCATTGTCGAAGACGACGAAGGCGCGGTGTGGATGGCCCGCACCCAGCCCACCGACAAAATGGGCCCGTTGTGCCGCATCAAGAATGAGGAACTAAAGTGTTTCGGCGTCAACGACGGAATCCCCTTCGCCCTGGCGATTCAACTCAGCAAGGGAACTGCCGGCGAATTGTGGATTGGCGGTTATTCTGAGCTCTGCCGTTGGAAGCCGGGATCCTGCACCAGCTATTTTGCGAATCCCTCCCGTCGTCCTGAAACCTTCGCTTCGTTGCGCGGGATCGCCACCGCACCCGACGGATCGGTGTGGATCGTGATCAATCGAGCCAGCAAAGTTTTGCAGCTGGAGGAATTTAATCACGGCGTCTGGGCCAGTCGAACCTTTCCCGAAATCCACACCGTCAACTCAAACGTTACGACACTATTCGTTGATCGTAATGACACCCTGTGGGTCGGAACCGCCGACCATGGCGTCTTTCGTATTCGCGGTACCAACGTCGATCACTTTGGGAGCGCGGATGGCCTCTCCGGCGACGCCGTCGGGCGCCTCTTTCAGGATGCCGAAGGCACTTTATGGATTGTCACCTCGGGCGGCATCGACAATTTCCACGACTTGAAGGTGGCCAGCTATTCCATGCGCGAGGGCTTGTCCGCCGCTGGCGCCAGTTCGGTGCTGGCAGCACGCGACGGCACAGTATGGATCGGCAATTTTCGGGCCCTGGATTTCGTGCGCGACGGCGAGCTTTCTGCGATTCGAGCAGCCCACGGTCTGCCCGGACTGAATGTGACCACAATGTTTGAAGACCACGCGGGCCGGCTCTGGGTCGGCGTCGACAACGGCCTGTGGGTCTACGACCGCGGTGAATTTACTCCGGTCCGCCACGCTGACGGCAGTGCTCTCGGCATTATCTTTTCCATAACTGAGGATATTCAGCACAACATTTGGGTTCGGGCAGGACAACCACACCATCTCGACCGCATTCACGATTTAAAGCTTCAGGAAGAGGCCAGCTCCGAGCAAATCTCGACCTCATACATTATTGCTTCCAATCCCCTCGGCGGGATTGTCCTCGGACTGGTAAACGGAGACTTCGTCGAGCTCCATGACGGCAAGACTCAAACTTTTCCTGCGAACGAAGTAGGCAACCGCAGCCAGATCCGCGATCTTTTAGTAGAACCGGATGGCTCGGTGTGGGGCACAACCCTCGACGAACTCGCCCGCTGGAAAAATGGCGTCCGGAAAAATCTCACCACGCGGAACGGGCTGCCTTGCGACGGAATCTTTGCCCTAGTGAAAGACGACCGCGACTCACTTTGGCTGTACTCCCAATGTGGACTCATCGCAATTGAAAAGTCAGAACTGGACCGTTGGTGGGAGCACCCTGACACCGTGGTGAGGTTTAAGTTGTTGGACGCCTTCGACGGTGTGCAGCCCGGTTTGACTCCCTTAAAGCCGCAAGCCGCGCGGTCTCCCGACGGACGCCTGTGGTTTGTGAATGCCCAGATCCTGCAAGTGCTGGATCCGGACCATCTACAAGAAAATGAAAAACCTCCTCCGGTTCAGGTGGAAGAAATTGTTGCCGACCGAAAGCGCTGCTCCCCCAGCAAAGATCTTCGGCTGCCGCCTCTTACGCGTGATCTCGAAATTCAATACACCGCGCTGAGTTTTGTCGTTCCGCAGAAGGTGCGCTTCCGCTACAAACTGGAAGGTCGCGACACCACATGGCAGGAACCAGGAACGCGCCGCCAGGCTTTTTACAGCGATCTTCGTCCAGGAAATTATCGGTTTCAGGTGATCGCGTGCAACAACGACGGAGTTTGGAACGAGGCGGGGGCCACTCTGAACTTCTACGTCGCGCCCGCGTGGTTTCAGACGATCTGGTTTCGAATTCTGTGCGCCGTTATTGTGATCCTGGTCGTGTGGTCGATCTACCGTTTAAGGGTGCGGCAGATTGCGAAAGCGATCAGCACCCGCTTCGACGAGCGCCTGGCGGAACGCACTCGAATCGCACGTGATCTTCACGACACATTCCTTCAGACGATCCAGGGGAGCAAACTGGTAGCGGACGATGCGCTCGAAGGGTCCACCGATCCCGTCCGCATGCGTCGAGCCATGGAGCAACTCTCCATGTGGTTGGATCGAGCCATGCAGGAAGGGCGCGCTGCCCTGAATTCGCTCCGCACCTCAACCACCCAAACCAACGACCTCGCCGAGGCCTTTCGCCGGGCAACAGAAAACGGCCAGGTTCCGGACTTCATGGAAGCCGCACTCTCCGTCGTCGGCGAACCGCGCGACATGCACCCGATCGTCCGCGATGAAATCTATCGCATTGGGTATGAAGCCATCCGCAACGCCTATTTGCACTCGCAGGCCACTCGCTTGGAAGTCGAACTCCGCTACGAGCAAGACCTAACCGTCCGTGTGCGCGACAACGGTGTCGGCGTAGAGCCAGCCGTAGCGAGCCAAGGGAAAGAAGGACATTTCGGACTCCGCGGAATGCGGGAACGCGCAGCGCGCATTGGAGCTCAGCTCACGATTGCAACCTCGCCCGCCTCCGGAACCGATATAACCCTCGTCGTTCCTGGGCGGATCGTCTTCCGAAAAACACGCACGGCCCAGTCCCCTAAGCGTAAAGGCCATCTTTAGACAGACGAACGAAGACACCGAGCGCCCTCCAGGAAGAGCTCTCCGCCTTTCTTCGATTTCTCCACGATGACCGCTCTCACCTGCAGAAAAGTTTAGGTGGATTTCTGTGGTTTCTGAGGTTTCCCAAAACTTGGAATCTGATTATGGTTGTGGGAATCTAAGCGCGTGGGCAAGGGAACCGTTATGAACGCACAGCCAGAACCTGTCGTCAGCCTAGCGCCTCCGTTCACCCTGCGGACGGCCATGCTGAAAGTACGGGCGGTCGAGGACAAATGGAACACACGCGATCCAAAACTGGTCTCGGCCGGCTATGCCAGCGATTGTTACTGGCGAAATCGCTCAGAATTTCTCCGAGGTCGCGAAGAGGTGGTTGCGTTTCTGACTCGAAAGTGGTCCAGAGAGCTGGACTATCGCCTGATCAAAGAGTTGTGGTGTTTCGACGCGAACCGCATCGCAGTTCGCTTCGCGTACGAATCCCACGATGATTCCGGCCAATGGTATCGGTCCTACGGGAATGAAAACTGGGAGTTCGAGGCCGGAGGACTGATGAAATTCCGGCACGCGAGCATTAACGATCTTCGCATTCAAGAGCAAGACCGGCTGTTTCATTGGCCATGGGGTCGCCGCCCAGATGACCACCCGGGCTTGACCGAGCTGGGCCTCTAGGTGACCAGCGGCGGATCGGAGGTGACTCTTGCTGGGTCAGTTGAGGATGAAATGTTCCGAAGCTAGATCGACGTCGTTCTTCAGCGTTTTCAGGAATCACAAAATTTAAGGAGGAAGAATATGCCTACGATCACCGTAAAAGATGGCACGCAGATTTTCTACAAGGACTGGGGAACAGGCCAGCCCATCGTGTTCAGTCATGGATGGCCGCTCACCGCCGACGACTGGGACGGACAAATGATGTACTTCGGGCAGAGCGGCTATCGGGTCATCGCAGCCGACCGGCGAGGCCACGGTCGTTCGGGCCAGACCTGGGATGGCAACGACATGGATACGTACTCGGACGACCTCGCCGCTCTGACCGAAAAACTCGACCTTAAAAACGCAATCCATGTGGGCCACTCCACCGGCGGCGGAGAAGTGGCTCGTTACATCGGACGGCATGGCTCGAAGCGAGTCGCCATGGCGGTGCTGATCAGCTCAGTGCCCCCGCTGATGGTGAAAACGGATAAGAATCCTGCGGGTGCGCCGATCGAGGTCTTCGACGGTCTTCGGGCCGCGTACCTGGAAAATCGCCCGCAGTTTTACCGGGACATCACGCTTCCGTTTTACGGCTACAACCGTCCCGGCGCCAAGATTTCCGAAGGTATTCGCGACAAATGGTGGCTGCAAGCGATGATGGGGGGAGTGAAGGCGGGTTATGACTGCATCAAAGCCTTCTCCGAGACGGACTTCACGGAAGACCTAAAGAGGTTCGACGTGCCGACCCTCATCATGCATGGTGACGACGATCAGATCGTGCCCATCGCCGCTGCGGCTCTGCAGTCCGCAAAGCTCGTGAAGGGTGCGACTCTGAAAGTGTATCCCGGATTTCCCCACGGCATGCCCACAACCAACGCAGACCAGATCAATGGCGACCTGCTGGCATTTATCCAGCAAAGCCAGCAAAAAGCAGCCTGAGCCCATCCGGCCTTCCCGTCTAACGGGGAGGCCGGACCCTCGCAACCTTTCATGGGATCGCAGTCAGCCACACCGCCGACGCGCACCAAAGGTAGGTAGTTATGGAAAAAATCCGTTCCAAGTCCCTGGGCATCGGAGGTGTGGCGATGATAGCCACAGCAATCGGTGCCGTGGCCGTAGGCGCATTCGCGATCGGCGCACTTGCGATCGGGAGGTTGGCAATTCGCCGCCTCTCGGTCGAGAGCGCCAAATTCAAATCTCTTGGGATCGACGACCTCACCGTCACACGACTTCGCGTAGCAGAGATCACGCTGACCGACTCGCTCAAACTACCCGAACAAACGTCGATGGCGAGTTCTCATCCCGGCGGTCGGCCTTCAGTCTGAAGGCGCGGGGGATTTTAACGGAGGAAATTATGTCGCGCGAATCGCGAATGCTCGCAGGAATCCTTCTCGTCGTCATTCCGACCATCATGTACGGGGGCCTCACTCTTCTCAGTTTGCTAACGGGAAATGTGCCGGGCTACGCCGACAATCCGCTCAGGCACGATCTCTGGCGCGCCGGGCATGCGCACGCCGGCGTCTATCTCGTCCTGTCGCTGGTCATGCTTCGCTATGTAGATGAGGCAACGCTTGCTCCCTTTTGGAAATGGATGGCGCGCACGGGTGCTCCGATCGCGGCGATTCTTATCCCTGCGGCCTTCTTCTTGTCGGTGGTCTCGCCAACCGCGAAAGAACCGAACGGCCTGATCAATGTTGCCTATGTCGGCGCACTTTTTCTGGCAGCGGCTGTGCTCAGTCTCGGAGTCGGTCTCATTCGAACCGCGCGGCGTATGGACCGCTAATTAGCGATTGGCGACCAACGATTGATGATCGATCAGCCATAGCAATGTACGCGACAACGCAAATACAACGCAAAGCCGATCTGCGGGATTATCTTGCGGCTGAGCGGACCGTTCTGGCCTGGCTTCGCACCGGCCTCGCTTTGATGGGATTTGGTTTTGTGGTGGCTCGATTCGGTCTGTTCCTGCAGCAACTTCATCTTATTCAGCGGGACTCAGCACTACAGTCTTACGGTTTGTCCCTCTGGTTCGGTACCGTGCTGATCGTCTCGGGAGTCATGGTGAATGTGTTTGCCGGATCGCACCACCTCCAACTGGTTCGCCAGTTGGATCGCGGCCAGACAGATCATTCTCGTCCTTCGACGCACGCAGTCGCGATTGCTTTCTTTCTGGCCGTGATCGGCTTGGCAATGGCAATCTATCTTGTTTCGGTGCGGGATTCCGCCAACTCGCAGTTTGAAAACCATCAGGAGACTTCTATGGCACCCAGCGAAAGCAACGGAATTATCGATACCCCCAGCAATCACTCAGTCGACCAGACCGTAGAAAAGCTCAAAGGAATTCTGCAAGCGAAAGGCGTTGCCCTGTTCGCGTTGGTCGACCACAGTGGAGAAGCGCAAAAGGTCGGCATGAAGATGCCTCCCACCAAACTGCTCATCTTTGGCAACCCCAAGGGCGGGACGCCCCTCATGCTGGCGGCTCCCAGCGTCGCGATCGATCTTCCTCTCAAGATTTTGGTCTGGGAAGACGCGCAGGGCAAGGCTTGGGTCAGCTACAACAGCCCCGCTTATTTGCAGGAAAGGCACGGCTTTCCGCCAGAATTGCTGAATAACATTGCGGTCGTCGAAACCTTGGCGGCCCAGGCTGCGCAATAGCGGCTTTGCGCCGTCTCCAAGCGGTGCTTCATCTCGCGGGCGAGGGAAGATTGAAATCAGGCTTAGGCGGCGCGCAGACCGAATCGAACCATCGGCTGATGTACACCTCGGCGTGGGCTTCACCGCAGAAGTGCCGGGCTCCCCCGGCTTCCGCCGCTTCTAAATTCCAGCGATGAATCGTGACCTGCGAGTTGCCGCACTGAATCACGAACCAGTGGATGGGATGGGTATCCACAATTCCGCAGACTTCACATCGGTATTCCCGCATGGTTGTCATCCTCTAACCTCGCTGCAGATTCGCAACAGTTGAAACATCGCAGGCGACTCCCGCGATTGGCCGACAATTTTACTGCTGCCAGCCTCCCCCCAGCGCCTTGTACAGTTGCACAAGGCTGCGATATTCATCCCCGCGCGCCGCTGCCAGCGTCAGCTCGGCGCCGTAAAGCGACCGCTGTCCGTCAAGCACTTCGAGATAAGTCGTTGTGCCGCCCTTGTAGCGAAGCGTGGAAATGCGGACGGTTTCCTGCAGGTCGGCTACAGAATCCTGCTGGCGCGTCCGCACCTGATGAAGTTTCTCGTAGCCGATGAGCGCATCGGAAACGTCGCCAAACGCTCGTTGGATCGTCTGCCGATATGCGATCAGCGCTTGCCGCTGTTCAGACTCGGCCAGATGCAAATTCCCCTTCAGTGCGCCTCCCGTAAAGATGGGCTGGCTCACCTGCGCGCCATAAGACCAGATGCCGATCTGCGTGGGGAAGGTGGTGGGGAAAACAGAGTCCCGGCCAAGAGAACCGCCACCTCCGCCAGTCAGCGAAATTTGCGGGAAGAATTGCGCCTTGGCGACTCCAATGTCCGCATTCGCTGCAATCAATATCTGTTCCGCCTCGCGAATATCAGGCCGGCGCTCGATGATCGAAGATGGAACGCCCGCCGGTACCTCGGGTGGAAGCGCCTGCTCGACCAGCGGAACACCGCGCGCGATGTCTTGCGGATAATTGCCCAGCAGGATGCTGATGGCGTCTTCTTCCTGGGCAATCTGGCGCTCAAGGTCGGGAATTTGCGCATTCGCCGTATCGAGCACCTGCTGCGCCTGCAGCACATCCAGCTTCGTGGCCACTCCGTGCTCGAGTCGCAGCTGGGTTAGTTTGACCGAATCGGTCTGCGTATTGACTGTGTCACGCGTGATCGCGAGTTGCAGATCCAGTTGCAGCAGCGTGAAATAGTCGGTCGCTACATCGCTGACCAGGGTTAGTGCAACGACCTGGCGCGCGTCTTCGGTCGCCAGCAGTTCGGCGCGCGCCGCTTCGTTGGCGCGCCGCAGCTTTCCGAAGAAGTCGAGTTGAAACGCAGCGTCGGCGGCCAAAGTCAGAAAGTTGAATCGCGACTGTTCAAGGTTTTCCTTGCCGCCACTAAAGTTCGCGTTGCCCGAAACCTGCGGAAACAGGCTCGATCGCGTAATCGCAAGCCGTGCCCGCGAAGCACCAATGCGTTCGGTGGCGAGTTGCAGATCGTAGTTCTGTTTGAGCGCCGTGCGGATGAGTTCCTGCAATTTCGGATCCTGAAACACCTGCCACCACGGAAGATCGGCGTACGACGCAACCTGCGCCTGAAGTTGGGGATTGTCCGCCGGATCTCGAAACACAGTCGGAGTCTGAACGGCCGGGCGATGATACTTCGGCCCAACCATGCAACCGGCCGACATGGCCGCTCCCACGATGACCATCAGCAATTTTCTGGTATTCATCTTTCGAGTGTTCATTTTCTGCGTGTTCATAGCACGATTCCATTGAGCCTGCGTTCTCTTCGTAACCACGAAAAGCCTCAGTCTCCTGGCGCAGGCGAAGGCGCAGCCGGCAATATGCCGGATGCGGGCTCCTTTCCCGCGCCTGACCATTTCTCGACCATATAAAAAATGCCAGGGATGAAAAAGATTCCAACCGCGCTGGCCGCGAGCATTCCGCCGATCACAGCCGTTCCCATAATCTGGCGAGCAACCGAACCTGCCCCGCTCGCCGTCCACAAGGGAACGCAGCCCAGGATAAACGCGAATGATGTCATCAGAATCGGGCGCAGCCGCAGCCTCGCGCCTTCGAGCGCGGCTTCGGCAAGCGGCCTTCCGTGTTCATATTCGTCCTTGGCAAACTCGACGATTAAAATCGCGTTCTTCGCCGCCAGGCCAATCAGCATGATCAAGCCGATCTGCGAGTAGACGTCGGTTTCGATCTGGACCATATACGGTGGCAGGAAAATGCTGAGCAGAATGCGACGCAGCCACAGCACGAGAAACGCTCCAAAGATCGCAACCGGCGTGCTGAGCAGTACGCTGAACGGCAGTGACCAGCTTTCATAAAGCGCGGCCAGAATGAGGAACACAAACAGTAGAGACAGGCCGAAGATCGCCGCGGGAGGCACTCCCTGGCGCGCTTTCTGTTCCAGATACGAAATGCCCGAGTAGGCGAATCCCATTTCTCGGGGCATGGCTTGTTTGAAAATTTCTTCGAGGGCCGCGGTCGCCTGATCTGCGCTGTAGCCCGGCGCTGCGCTCCCGTTGATTTGCGCGCAACGGTATTCGTTAAAGCGCATGGTGAATTCCGGGCCGAGCTGCGATTTCACCGTGGTGAGGGTAGACAACGGAACGTTCTCGCCCTTGCTGTTGCGAACATAAAACCGTCCAACGTTCTCCGCGCTGGCGCGATCGTCGCTCTCGGCCTCGATGTAGACCTGCCACTGGCGGCCGAAGCGGTTGAAATAATTGATGAAATATCCGCCCATGAACGCCTGGATGGTGCGGTACACGTCGGAAAGGTTTACGCCTTGCTTCAACACTTTGTCGCGATTCACGTCGACGAACTTCTGCGGAACGCTGGGCAGAAAAGTCGTGGTCAGGCTGGCGATCTCCGGCCGCTTTCGTGCCGCCTCAAGAAATGTGTTCAAGTTTTGCGACAGGAATTGGATGCTGCCTCCAGAGCGGTCTTCGAGAATGAAGGTAAATCCACCTGCAGTGCCGACGCCCGGAATGGCCGGAGGCGAAAAGCTGAATGCGATTCCCGGCGGCAATTTAGAAAGCTGCTGATTCAAATGCGCCTTGATCGCCTGAAACTGCTCAGCTCTCGATGTGCGCTCGTCCCATGGCTTCAGAGTGACGACAAAGAAAGCGTTGTAGCTGGTGCGAACATAACTGAGCAGGCTGAAGCCGATGACGCTCGTCGTGTACTTCACACCCGGCGTGTTCGCCACAATGTTTTCGATCTGCGCCGCTGCCAGCGATGTCCGCTCCAGTGACGCGTCATTGGGCAACTGCAGATTCACATACACATAGCCCTGATCCTCATCGGGAAGGAAGCTCGACGGCACGCGACTGGAGAAGAATCCAGCTGCGACGCTAAAAGCCACCAGAAGCACAACCACGACCGCCGTCTTTTTCAGCAGCACGCCGCTCCAGCCGACATAACCCTCGGTAGCTCGCTCAAAAACCCGGTTAAACCAATCGAAGAATCTCCGCAGCGGGCCATGGCTCTCTTCGCGCGGCCGTAGCAGCAGCGCGGCCAGTGCCGGGCTGAGCGTCAGCGCGTTGAACGCAGAGAGAATTACCGAGATGGCGATCGTGACCGCGAATTGCTGATACAGCCTTCCAGTGATCCCGGGAATGAAGGCGGTGGGCACGAATACAGCGGAGAGAACCAACGCGATCCCCACCACGGGACCTGACAATTCCTCCATCGCCTTGAGCGCGGCATTCTTCGGAGTCATGCCTTCTTCGATATGCCGTTCTACGCCTTCGACAACAACGATCGCATCATCTACCACCAGCCCGATCGCCAGCACCAGCCCGAAGAGAGAAAGTGTATTGATAGAAAATCCGAACAGCGGAAAAAGCACAAACGTTCCTACCAGCGAAACTGGCACAGCCAGCAGCGGGATCAGAGTTGAACGCCAGCCTTGAAGAAAAATAAAAACAACGAGGATGACCAGTACCAGCGCGATCACCAGCGTCTCAACGATTTCCTTGATGCCCTGCGTCACCGAAAGAGTCGTGTCCAGAGAAACGGCGAAATCCATGTCCTCAGGGAAGCGCTCTTTCATCTGCGCCATCAACGCCTTGACCCCGGCAGCCGCGTCCACTGCATTCGATCCAGGCAATTGGTAGGCGGCGATAATCGCGCCCGGCTTGCCGTTAAAACGTCCGGCAACGCTGTAGTCTTGCGCTCCCAGTTCGATGCGGGCGACGTCGCGCACACGCACCGTCGCACCGTCCGGCGTTTCGCGCACCACAATATTGCCGAATTCCTCTGGCGAAACCAGGCGCCCTTGCGCGAGAACGGTGTAGGTATATTCCTGGCCCTTCGGAGCCGGCTCGCCTCCCGCTTTGCCGGCAGGGTTCACTGTGTTTTGTGACTGAATCGCGCTGACGATCTCCGGAACCGTGATGCCAAGTTTTGCCAACGTGTCCGGCTTTACCCACAGGCGCATTGCGTATTGGCCCGCGCCGAATACCTGAACGTTGCCGATGCCAGGCGAGCGAAGGATCGGGTCAGTGATGTTGATGTAGGCATAGTTCGCGAGAAATCTTGCGTCGTAAGTACCATGCGGAGAATAAAGTGCAACCCACATCAGAGGTGCGGTCACCGATTTTCGCACCGTTACGCCGTAATTAGTAACGTCCGATGGAAGCTGCGAAGCCGCCTGTGTTTCACGCGACTGCGTGAGAATGAAGTCGGTATTCGGGTCGGTTTTTACGTCAAAGTCGACAATCAGGCTGGTGCTGGAGTTGCCCGTGGCATTCAGTGAGTACATGTAGTTCTCGTTGTCCACTCCGTTCATCTGCTGCTCGATCGGAGTAGCCACTGCCTGCTCCAGCGTCTGTGCGTCAGCTCCTACGTAGGTCGCGATCACCTGAATTTCGGGCGGAGTGATGTTGGGAAACTGCGCCACGGGCAGGCTCAGCACCGTGAGCGCACCAACCAGCACCATGACGATGGAAATCACCATGGCAACGATAGGGCGGTTGATGAAGAATTTAGACATGGTTCATCCGTCCTTATCGAGTCGTGGCTGGCTGACTTGGCGATGCCTGATTCTGGGCCATATATGGCTTGGGGTTCACACGCACGCCGGTGCGCATCCTCTGCACTCCTTCAACTACGACTCGGTCGTCCGGGTTCAGCCCGTTCGCAATGATCCATCGGTTGTCAACCCGGTCGCCCACGGTGACCGTGCGAACGTCAACTTTGTTGTCGGTGCCGACGACAGCGACCTGGTAGCCGCCCTGCAACTCCGCTACTGCCCGCTGCGGCACCAGCAACGCCCCCGGCTGCGTCCGGATTACCGCGCGCACTTTGGCATATCCGCCGGGCCTCAAAATATTGTTGGGATTGGCAAACAGTCCGGCGATTCGAATCGCTCCCGTGGTCTCGTTTACCTGGCGGTCGGCAAAATAAAATTTTCCTTCGAGCGGATAGCTTGATCCGTCCGCCAGGATCAGCTGGAGCCGCAGTTCCTTGTCGGCCTGCAATCGGCTCTCCTCGGTCGGAAAACGTCTCCGCCACGAAAGATATTGCGGCTCGCTCACGGTGAAATAGACTTTGATCGGATCCACCGTAGAAACGGAAGTCACGATCCCACTGCTTGGGCTGACCAGCGCCCCGACTTGCAGTTGGGCCTGACCGGCAATGCCATCGATCGGTGCAACCAGACGAGTAAAGTCCAGATTGATCTTCGCGGTTTCCACCGCAGCCTCGTAGGTTTTGATCTGAGCCTTGGCGGTTTCTACAGTGGCGAGCGCGGCCAGATTGTTCTGCACCGCGTTGTCGAGATCTTGTTGGCTCGCCGCCTGTTGTTCCGCCAGTGGCTTGTAGCGCTCGACGTCGAGTTCGGTCCGGCGCTGCACCGCTGCTGCGTTTGCGAGCGCAGCCTTCGCCTGCGCAAGCTGACCCTCCGCCTGATCGAGCGCTGCCTGAAAGGGCCGCGGATCGATCTGGAAAAGGAGTTGGCCATGCCGGACAAAAGCCCCTTCCTGATAACCCTGCTTCAGCAGGTAGCCACTCACTTGCGCCCTGACGTCCGCATTGACCAGCCCGTCAAGCGTGCCAATCCAGTCCCCATAAATCGGAACATCCTCTTTCTGAACCGGAGCCACTTCGACATCCGGAGTGTTTGGCGGCGCGCCCATGGCCTGCTTCGACGGCAGAACGGCTCCCACAATCAGAGCGAGCGCGACTAAGCCAAGAACTCCCCCGATCAACAGATAGCGTTTCTGGACCTTGCTCATTGGTGTCTCCCGCAAATGTTGCTCGCGCTTGTGCTGCGAAAGAAGGATACCCTAGCTCGACGGTTCGAGGACACCCAGAGCGGAGCAGGCTACCGGTCGTCCATTTTCAATCGCGAAAAACCCCGAAAGGCGAACGCCCTCGCAATCGATTAACGGTATGGATGCGCTTTCACGACAAAGGTCGTACAAAAATCTGTGATCGTTTTCCACGATCGAGACCGTGACTGTCGTTTCCGGTCTCCCTTGCTTCTAACCCGTGACACGAAGCGGCGGTACTTCAACAGAGTACGTCACGAAGGAAATAACCGACAACGACGACCGAACGGTTCTGCCCTGGGGGCGCTAAACGGCTAAACGGCGAGCACTCTCATAGAGCTCTCTCCTCCTAAAAGTTTGGAATGGCGCCCACTTGGATGTCGGGAAACGGTTTCTGGGTACACCTTTCGACTCTGGGCCGAGTTGCCTGGTTTCGTGTGCCTTGTTTCGTGGCTGGCCCGAGGTCTCGGCCCGCTAGAGCAGGTCGCGGTAGCGCTCTAACGCAACCCGAACCAGTTGGCTTCGAGTCCGCACTTCCGTCTTGCCGAACAGTTGCTGCAGAGTGTTCTTTACTCCGCTCTCTGAAATATCCATGCGGGACGCGATTTCCTTATTGGCCAGACCCTGAACCACCAGCCGAAGTACGTCCAACTCCCGGGTATTCAGCGCAGGCCTTTCCTTCTGGTCAAATGACGACCCGGCAGGGTTCTGCTCCTCGCTTACGTCGGCAATAATGGCGGCCAGTTTGGGCTTCGAGCCTTCTTTGTAACTGGAAAACCATACTTCGGCGAGAAAAGACTCTCCGTTGCCCCGATGTCCGCGGCACTGCATCGACGTTCGGAACTGCGGGCCTTCCTCGGGTCGCAAGGCGTGATGCAGTTCCGGCAGGAAGGCAGCGATAGGCTGTCCGATCAGATGGCCATCATTCGGTGCCATGAGTTCGCTGGCCGCCTGATTGGCTAGTTCGATGAAGCCTCGCTCATCGACCGTTACGATGGCCGCCGGGCTCGTTTCAACCAGAATGCGCATCCGTTCCTGGGCTTCAAAGTTAAGGCGCTTGTTGCGGAGAACTTCCGAGGTCAGTAGCCCACAGCCACACAGCGCTAGCGCCTCAAATCCCAAACGAATGTTGGCGTCGGATGGATCCAGGTTGCTGAAACGCTCGCTTAGCAACGCGCACGCCAGACCTAATAAGACGATCGCCCACCGGGGTAGAAAGCCCGCCGCAAGCATAATCGGAAACAAGTAGAGGAAGCCCAGAGAGAAATAGGGCTTCGTCCACCAATCCACAGCGGCGATTGCCAGGATGCTGACACCGCTAGCCAGCAGAACGGGGAGCCGGTTCTGCCGTTCCCAGATCCAATCCAAGTGAGGCATGAATTTGGTGTCAACGCCCGATTATCCCACGCTTTGCCCATTTCCATGAACCTAATCGAACGATTTGTCCTCAAGATTAGCCTCGTTCAAATCGATTGATTGGTGTACGGCCACATTTTCCATTCCTCAAACTTTTCCTCCAATCGAACGATTGGCCGTCGGATCGCTCCCACATATCGAAATACCTCGGCTCGGCGCTGTTTGAGTGTCTTGCCCCAGCGCCGTGGTCGCGATACACGAAGAAGCATGATGACCTCGTGCGAAAGATGCTCGGGCACGCGTCTGCGGATCGTTGTATGGTGCCGTTGCTCGCGTCAGAGCGTGTCATGGAGGCACGGAATCCGCAGATCACGGTGGTGCAATAGGTGATCCGGCGCGTCGTTGATTTCGCCCTCGGCAACCGCCTGCTAATCCTCGGCATGGCTTTTGTGCTGTTTATCTGGGGGATCATTTCGTTCCGCGATTTGCCGATCGAGGCTTACCCCGACGTTGCCGACAACTATGTCGAGATCATCACCCAGTGGCCCGGAATTTCGGCGGAACAGATCGAGCAACAGGTCACCATCCCGCTCGAAACCGCCATGAATGGCATTCCCGGCGTCGTGCATCTCAGGTCGTTTTCGCTATTTGGCCTCTCCGACTTAAAGCTGATCTTTGAGGATGGCACCGACAACGCATGGAACCGCGAACGCGTCCTTGAGCGCCTGAACCAGGTTACCCTTCCGCCCGGCATCACGCCGCAGATGGGCACCGACTGGAGCCCGGTTGGTCAGATTTATTTCTTCACCCTGCACAGCACCAATCCGAAATATGATCCGATGGAGCTGAAGTCCATTGAAGACTGGATCGTTGAGAAAAACCTCAAGTCGGTTCCTGACATTGTCGACATTGCCAGTTTCGGCGGTCCCACACGCGAATACCAGGTCCGCGTTGATCCTAACCGGCTCGTCGCCTACGGGCTGAGTCTCGCTCAGATCGAACAGCAACTCACCAATAGCAATGCCAATGCCGGCGGAAGCTTCATCCAGGAAGGCTTGCAGCAAATCAATGTCCGCGAGGTCGGCCTCGTTGATCGCGTTCATGACATCGAACAGACCGTCATCTTCACCAAGGGCGGCACGCCCCTTCGCGTGAAAGACGTCGCGGTTGTTTCGCAGGGACCCAGAATCCGCCTCGGACAGTTCGCCCGCGCCATTCACCGCGAAAACGGCAGGATCATCGACAACGATGATGTGGTCTCAGGCATCGTTCTGCTGCGCAAAGGCGCTGCCGCCGACCCTGCCCTCAAAGCCCTCCACGAAAGAATCGAGGAGATGAACAACCACATCCTGCCCCCGGGAGTGAAGATTGTACCCTTCATTGATCGCAGCGATCTCGTTCACTTCACCAGTCACACCGTACTGCACAACCTGGGCGAGGGAATGATCCTTGTCTCGGTAAGCCTGTTCCTCTTCCTCGGCAACGTCCGCGGAGCCTTTATCGTCGCCGCTACGATTCCGTTCTCTTTGCTGTTTGCCTCGATCTGCCTCGATCTGAAGCGGGTTCCCGCCAATCTGCTTTCCCTCGGCGCCCTGGATTTCGGCATGGTTGTGGACGGGGCTGTGGTAATGATCGAAAACATCGTCCGTCACATGACGTTCGCCCACGATACCGAGACTCCGATTGAACGCATCGCCGACGCCGCACACGAAGTGCAGCGCCCGGTCTTCTACGCCATCGGGATCATCATTACTGCCTATCTCCCGATCTTTACTCTGCAGCGTGTCGAAGGTCGCCTCTTTCAGCCAATGGCGTGGACGGTCGCATTCGCCCTTCTGGGAGCTTTGGTTTTCTCGATGTTGATTGCTCCTGTGCTCGCCAGCTTTGCCTTCGCCAAGGGTGCGAAGGAATGGCATAACCCGATCATGTCGTTTCTGACTGAGTGCTACAGAAAAGCCGTTCGCTGGGCGATTCGTCATCGCATCGTTACAGTCAGTGTTGCACTGCTGGCTATCCTGCTGGGAAGTCTTCTGGCTTTCAGCGGTGCCATCGGGTCCGAATTTCTACCGCATCTCGATGAAGGCGCGCTGTGGGTGCGCGGTACGCTCGCGCCCAGCACCGGCCCCGACGAAGGCGTCCGAGTCGCAAACCAGGCTCGCATCGTGCTGTGTTCCTTCCCCGAAGTTCCACAATGCACGAGTCAGGTCGGCCGCCCCGATGACGGCACCGATACCACAGGTTTTTTCAACACCGAGTTCTTCGTCGACCTGAAACCGAAAGAAGAATGGCGTCCGATTTTCCACCAGGACAAAGATCGCCTTATCGCAGCCATGCAGCGTGAACTCGACAAAACTCCCGGCGCTGTCTGGGGATTTTCCCAGCCCATTGAAGACAACATGGAAGAGGCTGTCAGCGGAGTCAAGGGCGAGCTCGCCACCAAGATCTATGGCGACGATTTGAAGACTCTCGAAGACAAAGCGGATGAAATCGTCGCCGTCATGCGTCGAGTTCCTGGAGTCGAAGATCTGGGGGTTTTTCGCGTCCTGGGCCAGCCCAACTTGAACGTTACCGTAGATCGAGACGCGGCTGCTCGGTACCAGATCAACGTCTCCGATGTGCAGGACGCAATTCAAACCGCAGTCGGCGGCAACGCGCTCACGCAAGTGTTGCAGGGCGAAGCTCGCTATGACCTCGTCCTGCGGTACCTCCCTCAATACCGTGATACCAGGGAAGCGATCGAGAAGATTCGACTCGTGTCTGCGACCGGAGAACGAGTTTCTCTGGCGCAGCTTTGCAGGATCCAGGTGGCCGACGGCGGTTCGGAGATCTATCGAGAAGGCAACCAGCGCTATATTGCTATCAAATACAGCGTGCGCGGGCGCGATCTTGGTAGCGCAGTGGAAGAGGCGATTGACAGCGTGACTCGGCAGGTCAAACTGCCTGTCGGCTACCACCTCAAATGGGAGGGGGAATACGCCAGCCAGAAGCGGGCCAACGCCCGACTGCTGATCGTGTTGCCGATTACGATCTTCATCATCTTCGTGATCCTTTATACGATGTTCAAGTCATTTAAATGGTCGATGCTGATCATGGCCAATGTCGCCATCGCACCCATTGGCGGTGTGCTTGCGCTCTTGCTGACCGGTACGAACTTCAGCGTTTCTTCAGGGGTCGGTTTTCTGGCTCTGTTCGGTGTCTCGGTACAGACGGGTGTCATCATGCTCGAATACATCAACCAATTGCGTGTGCGGCGGTATTCCATCGAGGATGCCGCGGTAGAGGGCGCCGTTTTGAGGCTGCGCCCGATTATGATGACCATGCTGGTTGCGACTTTCGGCCTCTTGCCGGCCGCTCTCTCCCACGCCATCGGCTCCGATTCTCAGCGTCCTTTTGCAATCGTGATTGTCGGCGGCCTGATCGCCGCACTAGCGATCAGTATCTTCCTGCTGCCCACGCTCTACGTGTGGATTGCTGGCGACCATGACGTGCTGCCTGCAGCCGATGGTCAGTTCGCCGAGGGCGAACATATCGACTGACGTCCGGCGCGGACGAGCGAGCCGGTCGGGTACAATTGCGAACGACTGCTTGTGCATGCAGCCCCCCTGCAAGTTGAACTTCGAACTCATGTGCCACAAAGAGGCTTCCTATGCAGATTTGTTCCTTCTTACCATCGGCTACTGAGATTTTGTATGCGCTGGGCCTGGGAGACTCAGTCGCCGGCGTGACTTTCGAGTGCGATTTTCCTCCCGAAGCGGCGCGGAAGAGCATCGTGGTCAACACTAACCTCGCCCACGATCTGACCTCGGCAGAAATCGACGACACCGTAAATAATTATTCCTCACACGGTGAGGGCCTTTACCGAATCGATATCGAGAAGCTGGAAGCGATCAAGCCGGATCTCGTCGTCACCCAGGAGTTGTGCGACGTGTGCGCCATCAGCACCTCGTACGTGGCCAAGGCTGTTTATCAGCTTTCTTCCAGGCCGCAGGTGCTTTCGCTTACGCCGCACACGCTCGGCGATGTATTGGACGATGTCCTACGTGTGGGCGAGGCCGCGAATCGCAATGCCGAGGCTCGTAACTTGGTATCGTCGCTCCGGGAGCGAATCAGCAAAGTCAGTCAGATGCCCAAACCACAGAAACCAACTGTAGTCTGCCTCGAATGGTTGTCGCCGCCGTTTAATGGAGGGCATTGGATCCCAGAGATGATCGATTTGTCGGGCGGAGTGGATCCGCTTGGGAGATTGGGAAAGGACAGCTACCGCATGGAATGGGATCAGGTTTTCACCGTCGACCCCGACGTCGTTCTTGTCATGCCGTGCGGTCACAACCTGGAACGGTCAATTCAGGAATATCAAAAGACGCAGTTTCCGGAACGATGGAAACAGGTCAAAGCCGTGCGCAACGGCAGAGTCTACGCCGTGAACGCGAGCGCGTATTTCTCTCGTCCTGGCCCGCGGTTGGTCACCGGATTAGAAATCATGCACTCCTTGCTGCAGGAAGACCAGCCTAAAGACCTGCTCGCCAACAGTTGGATCCGGCTGTAGCAGGACCGTTCCAGTGCTGCCATGACTGCACTCGCCCCGCGGTTCTGTTTGACGTTTCTCTTGCGTCACGGTATAAAATCACGAAGTCTGGTTTTTGGGAAGGCGGTTAGAGTCCGCCACTGCCCCGCAACTGTATTCGCTGAGAACTGAGCTGACGTAAGCCACTGGAAAAGGTTCTGGGAAGGCCGCTCAGGTTCGAGGAAGCGTAAGTCAGGAGACCGTCCAGACGCTAGCCCAAGGCGTATTCGACTTCGATGGGAGAGTCGGAGAGCGTTCTGACGATTCATTTTTCACCCGCGTCTGAAAGCTGCCGGTAGCATCCCGCTCAACTTAGGGCACATCGCTGCGTGCCCAGATGCGAGTATGCGCGATATTCCTGGAAAAGCCATCACGTTGGTGCTGGGTGGTGTGCGAAGCGGCAAGAGCCGATTCGCGCAGTCCCTGGCGGAGCGTGTCACCTCCGTGGTGTTCGTCGCGACGGCGCAGGCTCTCGATCATGAGATGCAGGTGAAAATTCAACGCCATAAGGCGGAGCGCCCCAAGCAGTGGCGGACGGTCGAGGAGCCCTTGGATCTCGACCGGGCGCTGGTGGAAGAAGGGCCCAGGCACCAGCTCGTGCTGATCGACTGCCTCACGCTGTATGCGGCAAATCTGCTGGCGGCCGAGAGCGGGAATCTGGCTGCGATGGAACAACGTCTGCAAAGGTTTTACGCGGCCTTGCGCTCGGTACCTTGCTCGGTTGCGATCGTCTCGAATGAAGTGGGTAGCGGTGTGGTTCCGGCCTCGCCTGACGGACGTAGCTACCGTGACTTGCTGGGAGAGATCAATCAACGGGTTGCCAGCATAGCTGACAACGTAGTGCTCATGGTCGCCGGGCTTCCGCTTGCACTCAAGGGAACAGCGGAGGTGCGCGCATGAAAGCTTTTCTGGTTGCAGGCACCGCCAGCGGGGTAGGCAAGACCACGGTGGCTCTGGCCATCATTGCGGCCTTGCGCTCCCGGCATCTGACGGTGCAGCCCTTCAAGTGCGGCCCCGACTTCATCGATGGCGGACATCTGGCGCAGGTTGCGAATCGTCCGGCGCGCAATCTCGATACCTGGATGCTTAGTCCCGAAGTGAACCGGGAGATTTTTTTCCGTGCCTCCGCCAGTTGTGACGTAGCCCTGGTCGAGGGAATGATGGGACTCTTCGATGGTGTGACCGGCAGTTCGGACGAGGGCAGTACGGCGGAGATTGCAAAGCTGTTGGATCTGCCAGTGGTTCTGGTTCTGGACGCAGGCAATAGCGCGCGCAGCATCGCCGCCGTCGTGCGAGGGTTTGAGACGTTCGACCCGAGATTGGGTTTCGCCGGTATTGTGCTGAACCGCGTGGCCGGCGACGCACACTTTCGCATGCTCGATTCAGCAATTCGCCAATCTTCGCCGGTTCCGGTGCTTGGATGGTTGCCGATGGAAGCCGATGCAGTGATCCCCGAGCGGCATCTTGGACTGCACACTGCTGCCGAGGGAGTTCGCCCCAACCCCTCGGCTCTCGCAAGATTGGGGAATGGGCTAGCTATCGAGCAATTGCTGAACACGACTACCTGCCAGCAGTTTGAGACCGAGCGCACTCACCGCGTCGAGTCCAGGTTCCAGGGAGTCCGCGTAGGCATCGCCCGCGATCAGGCGTTCTCGTTCTATTACGAGAACAATCTCGAGCTTCTGCGCGAGCAAGGCGCCGAAATTGTGGAGTTCAGTCCCCTCCGCGATTCCGCGCTCCCGGAGAATCTTCACGCCCTCTATTTCGGCGGTGGATACCCAGAGCTGCATGCCGCAACACTCGCAGGGAATCGCCGTCTGCTCGGCGACATTGGTGAATTTGCGGAAGCGAACAAACCCATTTACGCCGAGTGTGGCGGGTTGATGTACCTGGCGGAAAAGTTGACCACCACCGAAGGACAAAGTTATTCCATGGCAGCCGTCCTTCCTGTTGCCGTCGAGATGAGCAACTCGCTGGTTCATTTCGGATACGCCGATGTGGAGTTCGCGCACGATTGCCTGCTGGGCAAGGCGGGAACGGTGGTTCGTGGGCACAGCTTTCACTGCTCCCGCATTGTCGCTCACGAACCCCTACATTGCGCGTATCGCATCCAGTACTCGATCTCGGGTCGAAGAGAAGAGGAGGGCTTTGTGCACCGGCAGGTACTTGGGACCTACATTCATCTGCATTTTCGTTCCAACCCTTCTCTGGTCTCCTACTTCTTGCAGCACGCAGTCGCTGCCCGTCTGGTGGGGGCGCAATCAGAATGAGAATCCAACTCTTGATTGTCATCCTGCTGACGTCGCTGGCTGCGCAGTGTTTTGCCAGTCGAACACTGACGGATGAACTGGGGCGCGCGGTGGAGATCCCGGATCATCCGCATCGAGTCATCTGTCTGGCTCCCAGTGTCGTCGACGTTGTGTATTCTCTGGGTGCCGGCGCGGACGTCGCCGCCATCAGCGATTTCACAAAATACCCTAAAGAGGCTCTTCAGAAGCCCAGCATCGGACTCCCGCTCAGTCCCTCCATTGAAGCCATCGTCGCTCTGCACCCCGATCTCGTGCTCGGAAGTGGAGATCTGAACGTATTGGAGTCGGCAGGGAGTCTGCAGCATCTTGGCATTCCAGTGTTCATGGTCGATCCCCACGGAGTCGAGGGAATCTACACATCGATCTTCAGTATTGGCAAAGCCTTAAATCGCGAAGCAGATGCCGCCGCGCTGGTCGCCCGCCTGCGTGCTCGCGTCAAGGACGTAGAAGCTCGCGTCGCCGACAAGCCGAGATTGAACGTCTTCATGGCGATCTGGTACGACCCGGTTATGACGATTGGCAAGAAGGCATTCATTGGAGAGATCATTGAGGCCGCCGGCGGCCACTCCGTTACCGATGATATTGCCCAGGAATGGCCGGAAGTCAGTCTCGAATCCGTTGTGAGCCGTCAGCCAGACGCAATTCTCTTCATCCAGGGGTCGAAACTTACCGCCGAAGAATTAAAAACCCGTCCCGGTTGGGAGCATGTCAAAGCAGTTCAGCAGGGCCGTATCTACTTCGTGGATGATCGGATCCAAATTCCAGGTCCGATCGCATTCGACGCAATGGAGGAACTAGCAAAACAATTTCATCCCTGAGCAGCATCCGCGAGTCCAGGTCGCGTGCGATCCCTGGGCTCTCAACCAAAACCAAACGGCAGAATTTCGGGAAGCGCGGTGAGAGTCCGCCACTACCCCGTAACTGTAAACGCTGAGAATTGGGCAGGCAGATGGCTTGCAGCCACTGGAGACACCTCTCTGGGAAGGCAGTCCAATTCGTTGACGCGCGAGTCAGGAGACCGGTTTTGCCGAAACCAGATTCCGAGGGGAACATGACACATCTCAGGCGATTCCACGCAGGCAAAAACTTTTTCTACCCGCTGCTCTTGTTGAGTTCGCTTACACTGGTGGCAGAGGCAGCCACCGTCCACGGTACCATTGCCGATTCGCTCGGCGCCGTCATCCCTCAAGCAAAAGTCGAACTCATGAGCGGCACAACATCCATCGCTTCGGCCACCGCGGACGGTGCGGGACGATACGAATTTCACGACGTTTCCGCGGGCCGCTATCAGGTTCGGGCGAGCGCTCCCTCGTTTAATTGGACGACGAGCCAGCCTTTCTACGTTGGAGAAGGCGCGAATGCCAATGTCGATCTGCTTCTGGCCATCGGCGTAGTATCCCAGGCCGTGACGGTTACAGCTACCGGCACACCAACGCCGGAGGCGCAGATCGGAGCATCCGTCACTTTGCTTCCGGCGGACGAATATACCGACAAATTGGATTTACAAGAGGCCTTACGGCTTGTGCCAGGTGTCCAGGTCACGCAATCCGGGCAACGCGGCGGCCTCGGCGATTTGTTTGTGCGCGGCGGCAATAGCGATGCGAACAAGGTTCTTATTGACGGGATCCCTGCCAACGACATCGGCGGCACCGTCGATTTCGGCGTGCTCGCTGCCAACGGCACCGATCAGATCGAAGTGTTGCGAGGACCAAACAGCGCCCTGTACGGCTCCGATGCTCTGGCCGGTGTTGTCAGTATGACCACGCCGCGCGGCCTCACGCCTCTACCCCAGCTCTCATACTCCATCGATGGCGGAAATTTTGGAACCTATCGGCAGGAAGGAAACTTGGGCGGCAGCTATAAACAGTTCGACTATTTTTCCGACTTCGCCCGCTTCGATACCACTAACGGATTTCCCCGTGATTCCTTCCACAACGGAACCTACGCTGGAAGCTTTGGATGGGCGCCGAAACCGAAAACCGAACTTCGCGCCACCATCCGGCGCCTGGCGACCGCGGCCGGAGAGCCCAATGCAATTCAGTTGTATGGAATACCGGACGACGCGGGCCAGAAAGATCAGCAACTCCTCATCGGAGCAACCTTCCAACAGCAGACCACTCGCCGTTGGCACAATCTCTTGCGTTATGGAGCGTTTCGTTTGCGCTCGCAGTTTACAGACTATGCGCCGACGGGCATTTTCTCGAATGTCTGTGATTGCTATCTCGGCGCTCCGGTCGTATTAACAGGAGCGAATGGATACACTGTAAGCGGGCAGGCACAATTTCAGTTTCCCGGAAACTATCCCACTCAGTTTATAACCAGCACCGATCGCGATTTTGTCTACGCCCAGAGTCAATATCAGATCATGCCGCAATTGACGGCACTGTTCGGCTTTCGCTACGAGGCCGAGCGCGGTTTCACGCAGCCGAGCTTTGGCCTGCCTCCCGCCGATCGCGGCAACTACAGCTACACCATGCAACTGGCCGGCAGCCTCGCCAACCGTTTCTATTACACGGTGGGCAGCGGCATTGAGAAAAACGCGGTCTTCGGCCTGGCGGGCACGCCGCGAGCCTCGCTGGCCTATTACTTGCTGCGGCCCGACACATCGAAACTCTTCAGCGGCACGAAGCTGCGCGCCAATTTCGGTACCGGCATCAAAGAGCCCAGCCTCTCCGACGCGGGCATGTCGCTGTTCGGCCTGCTTCAAACCCTGAGTGATGGAGGGCCGCTCATCGCGCAGTATCACATCGCTCCCATTGGAGCCGAACGCTCCCGGACCTACGATGGCGGAGTGGAGCAGAGTCTCTTCGACGGGAGGGCAAAATTTGGAATCACCTACTTCCACAACGAGTTCGGCAATCTGATCGAATTTGTTCCCAGCCAGGGGCTGATTGATCTCGGCATACCCCAGACCATCGTCGACCAACTCGCGGCCGCATCGCAATTTGGAGCCTCTGTGAACTCACAGGCATTCCGTGCCCAGGGGATCGAGACCGAACTCGACTACCGGCTCGGGCAAAATCTCGTCGCCCGCGGTGGATACACCTATCTGGACGCGGTTGTGCAGCATTCCTTTACCAGCGATGCGATTGGTCCGAGCTTCAACACGGCTTCGAACTTTTCAACCGTCCCAATCGGCATCTTCTCGCCGCTGATTGGCGCCCGGCCTTTTCGACGCGCACCTCATAGTGGTTACCTCGCGGTCACCTACAGTCACTCGCACCTGACCGCTTCACTAACGGGAACCTTCGTTGGCCGGCGGGATGACAGTGACTTTCTCTTCGATGAGAACGGAGGGACGAGCCTGATCCTGCCGAATCGCAATCTCGACGCCGCCTACCAGAGGCTCGATCTTGGGGGGAACTACCAGGTGAACCGTACGCTCAGTGTTTACGCCGATCTCCAGAACGTACTCAGCCAGCACCACGCGGAGGCGTTCGGTTATCCGCCGCTTCCCTTTACTTTTCGCTCGGGCATCCGCATTACGCTGGGAGGCGATTCGTGGAAACTGAGATAGTAGAGAAGACGACTTCCGCTTCCGCGATGCCAGTGAGGCGCGCGATCAGGTTTTATGATGACGCGTTCTTCCTGCCCATTCTTGCATTCTTGGTAGTGGTTCTCGCCGGCGTGCTTGTGCTCTCTATGGGCACGGGCGCGACCAAAATCGGGCTTCGCGAAGTGCTCACGTCGTTGTGGATGGGGCATGCCTCCCACAGCACGAATTCCGTGATTCTCTTCGAAATCCGCCTGCCCCGCGTGCTCGCGTCCGTATTGGTGGGAGCCGCGCTTTCCGTGGCCGGTCTTCTATTCCAGGGTCTCTTCCGCAACCCCATGGCTGACCCTTATGTGATCGGTTCCTCCGGAGGCGCGGCGCTGGGAGCTGGGCTGGGGCTCTTTCTCCTGCCTCGTTTTTCCTTTCTAGGGTTCGGTGCTGCTGCCAGTATGGCGTTCGTCGGTTCGGTCGCGACCATCGCACTCGTCTATTGGCTCGCCCGCACTAATGGCCGCGTGCCGGTGGTGACGCTTCTGCTCGCCGGCTTCGCGGTGAGCACCATGTTGAGTTATTCCACTTATTTCCTGGTCGTGCTCGACGATAATTTTGGTCTGCGGACGCGGGTGCTGGCTTCGTGGCTCACCGGAGTAATCTCGGTTCCCCGGTGGACTCAACTTGAGGTTACGGCTGCAATGATCGGTTGCGGCTTGATTTTCTGCTTTCCCCTGGCGCGTCGTCTGAACACTCTGGCCCTGGGCGACGAGTATGCGCGCCAGGTCGGTGTGCAGGTCGAGAAAACTCACCTGGCAATCATTCTCACCGGGTCCCTTCTCACCGCTGCCGCGGTTTCTCTGGGAGGAGTCATCAGCTTTGTAGGACTGGTGGTTCCTCACATGGCGAGGCTGGTCATGGGTCCGGATCACGTTCGACTGGTGCCCGTTACTGCTCTGGCGGGTGCGATCTTCCTCGTCTTGGCAGATACGCTGGCACGCACCATGCTCGCACCTTCTGAGATTCCGGTAGGACTCCTCACCGCTTTCATCGGTGGTCCATTCTTCCTGTACCTGCTGCGCCGGACTCGGCGGGAGTACACCTTTTGACTTCCTTCCTGGAATTTCGGGGTGTCTCCTTTTCCTTTGGGGGCAATTCTGCCCTCGAAGATCTGAACTTCACCATGGAGCAAGGGGAGTGCGTCGCCTTAATCGGCCCGAACGGGGTTGGGAAAACCACGCTTTTGCGTTTGGCTGCGGGCATTGTCGCTTGCGCGCAAGGGTCAGTTTCGCTCGATGGGCGCAGGTTCGATAGACTCCCGCGCGGAGCGGCCGCCCGCATGGTGGCGCTGGTTCCTCAGCGCTTCGAAGTGCCCTTCGATTTCACGGTCGAGCAAATCGTCGAGCAAGGGCGCACACCCTATCTTGGCCTGTTCTCTGGCCTTGGCCGCCATGATCGCATCGCCGTGGAGCGCGCTCTCGATCTGACCTCGATCACGTCCCTGCGCAAACGCATTTTCAACGAGCTCAGTGGAGGAGAACGCCAGCGCGTCAAAATCGCACTTGGACTCGCGCAAGAGCCTCGTTTACTGCTTCTGGACGAGCCCACCCAAAATCTCGATCTTGGCCGCCAGCTTGAATTGCTGGACTGTATCCGCCTTCTCCACGACGAGGGAGTTACAATTCTGGCCGCGATGCACGATCTTCAGCTGATTCCAGGCGCGTTCTCCTCCGTACTGCTGCTGGGCCCTGATCGGGAAGTTCGCAAGGGTGATCCGCACGACATTTTGCAGCCTGAGATTCTCGAGCGCGCCTTCGACTGCCCTCCCCGGCGTCATCCTTCTCTGGTTGCTGAGAATCGGCTTCCGCTGGAGAAGACACGATGACCACAACCACGACCAGCTTGCTCGCCGACTTCGTAGGCGCGATCGCCGCGCCCGACCCGAAATGGCTGAAACAGGCGCGTTCCCATCTCGACAATTTGACCAAACCCCTGGGCAGTCTGGGTCGGCTCGAAGACATTGCGGCGCGATTCGTTGCTATTCGCAACGGTGAAATTGATGGGCCCCTGAAAAAAGCGGCCTATGTATTTGCCGCGGATCACGGCATTGTGGCCGAAGGAGTCAGTGCATATCCCAAGGAAGTTACCCGGCAAATGGTCCTCAACTTCCTGCAGCAGGGTGCGGCGATCAATGTTCTCGCAAACTTGCATGAGACGGAGTTGACCATTGTGGATGTCGGGGTAGATGCCGATTTCGGCGACCTGCCCGGTCTCTTGCACCGCAAAGTTCGTTCGGGCACTCGAAACATGCTGCATGAACCCGCCATGAGCGAAGAGGAAATGCTGCAGGCTTTGCAGGTAGGACTCCGGTTGGCAACCAGTGCCCAGCAGAAAGGCCAGACTCTCATTGCCGCCGGCGAAATGGGAATTGGCAATACTACTTCGGCCAGTGCGATTACCGCAGTGCTTACCCGCCAAGCTCCCGCCGCGGTCACCGGTGCGGGAGCCGGCTTGGAGAGAAGCGCGCAGGACCACAAGGTCCGCGTTGTCGATGCCATTCTCCGAAAGCACTTTGCAGAAAACTTGACCGCCTCTCAAGTGTCGCCGCTGGAGGTCTTGCGCTGTGTCGGAGGGCTGGAAATCGCCGCCATGGTTGGATTGGTTCTGGGTGCGGCGCGATATCGAATACCGATTGTCACGGACGGTTTTATCTCCACCGCAGCCGCGGCTTTGGCGTATGCCGTTGAACCGCGCGTGAAAGACTATCTTTTCGCCGGACATCGTGCGGAAGAACCTGGCCATCGTTTTTTGCTGGAATATCTTCGACTCGATCCCATTTTGACCCTCAATATGCGCCTGGGTGAGGGCACCGGTGCGGTACTGGCAATGCCCATCATTGAGTCGGCTTTGCGGCTCTACACCGAAATGGCAACCTTCGCTTCGGCGGGCGTAAGCGAGGCTCGGGAATGAAGGGGATCGATGATTTTCTGGTTGCTGTCCAATTTCTCACGCGGCTGCCGGTGCCGCGAGTTCGTTTTGATCCTGACTCTTTATCGACTGCGGCAAAATTCTTCCCGCTCGTCGGTCTGATGATTGGCCTCGGCGCTTCGGGTTTGCAACGCATCGCGGCGCCCCACTTGAGCCGTCCTCTGGTTGCACTGTTAGTCCTGACATTTCTCGTACTCATTACGGGAGCGCTTCATGAAGACGGCCTTGCGGATGCTGCGGACGGATTTGGCGGAGGGTGGAACCGGGAGCAGGTTCTCACGATTCTGCGGGATAGCCGAATCGGAAGTTTCGGCGCTTTGGCTCTCATATTTTCCGTGCTGGCCAGATTCTTGCTTCTATCGGAGCTCCCTGCGGGTCGCCTCACAGCCTTCATCGTTTCCGCCCACGTTCTATGCCGCTGGACGGCGCTGCCTTTAAGTTATTTTCTGCCGCCGGCCCGCGAGTCCGACGGACAAGGGGCAAGAATTGCACAGAAAATATCTTTCGTCACTCTTCTCCTGGGCACGCTGTTGAGTTTTGCCATCGTTTTCTGTTTCATGCGGACGGGGTTCTGGATTCCGGCCCTTGTATCGATTGTGATCACCGTATTAACCGGCCTGTACTATGCCCGCCGAATTGGCGGGGTCACGGGAGATTGCTTCGGCGCCACCAATCAGCTTACAGAAATTGCAGTTTATTTCTGCGGGGTCTGGAGCCTGTGAACAATCTTCTCTTAGTTCGCCATACGGAAACCGACATGGCAGGCCTATTCTGTGGACATTCCGATCCAGAGCTCAATGATCGCGGCCGTCGGCAACTCGCCGGAGTCGTCGATCGGCTGGCAGAATATGCGATTCAACGAATCTATACCAGCGATCTTCGCCGCGCCCGGCAAACGGCGGAGGTGATAGCCTCGCGCTATGGAATCGGATTTGAGGTTCGTCCCGGCCTGCGTGAAATCCACTTCGGCGATTGGGAAGGACTTTCCTGGAGCGAAGTCGAGGTGCGCGATGCCACTCTGGCACAACGTTGGGTCGAGCGGCATCCCGATGTCACTCCTACCGGTGGAGAATCTTTACAACAGTTCGAGCGCCGCGTCTGTACAGAGTGTGCTTTCTTGTTCGTCGCAGCAACGGAACGTCCCATCGCCGTGGTTGCGCACGCCGGTTTCATGCGGGTTCTGTTGACAACGTTCTACGGAGTGCTGGAAGAAGAAGCTTGGAAGCTCACCCGGGAATACGGCTCGGTCGTGGTGCTGGATACGGAACTGATTCGCAAATCTACGCCGGCGGAGTCCGCCTCACAGGTTTGCGAAGGTCCCGGCGAGGAGCGGTCCATTATCGGGCAAGCAACTCTGTTATGAACCAGGCATACCTTAAAGGAGCAAGAGCATGAGCATTGCAACAACACGTGGAGATCGCGGGCAAACCGGTCTCGTAGGAGATGTACGGGTCTCGAAAGCGGACCAGCGCGTGGAAGCCTACGGCTGTGTCGATGAGCTGAATTCTGTATTGGGTTTTGCGCGCAGCATCTGTCAAAACGCCGACGTGCGTTCCTGGACCGAAGCCATTCAAAAAACACTATTCCGGCTGGGAGCCGCGCTCGCCACCGCGCCCGAGACAGAAAAGAAAAAGGCCGAACCCAGCCTGACTTCCGCCGACGTCGACGAGCTGACCAGTCTGGTTCACAAGATCGAAGCCACGCCCGGCATTCTCTCGGATTGGTCCTTGCCGGGGGCCCATACTGAAGCGGCAGCCTTCGAAATCTCTCGCACCGTATGTCGCCGTGCCGAACGGCAGGTGGTTCGCTTAATGGAAAGCGGAGACTTCGTCGATCCTCAGGTGCTCGCTTATCTGAACCGTTTGTCCGATCTGCTATGGCTCTTCGGCCGACTGTTGGAAGTGCAAGCCGGCGTCGATTCAAAACTGCGGGATGAGACCCACAAGAGTACACGCTGGTCGAAGGCATGGTGATGGAAGGAGCAGGGAAGTTTCCCGAAGATGAGGCGCGGGGCGTCTACCGCGCGATTCATGAACGGCGCGACGTTCGCTCCGGCTTTTTGCCGGAGCCCTTAGCTGACGAAGTGTTGGAGCGACTCTTGGAAGCCGCTCATCACGCTCCCTCCGTGGGCCTGATGCAACCCTGGCGGTTCATCTTGATTCGAACTCTTGAGATTCGCAAGGCCGTGCACGACATCTTCTTGCGTTCCAATGAAGCCGCTCTTGCCACCTACAAAGGAGACCGCGCCGAGAAATACGCGAGCCTGAAGCTCGAAGGCATTCTTGAAGCGCCGCAGAACCTCTGCATCGTCTGCAATCCAGAATCTGAACGAGGACACCGGCTTGGCCGTCATTCCATGCCGGAAATGGCGCTGTATTCCGCTGTTTGTGCGGTCCAGAACTTATGGCTCGCAGCTCGCGCGGAAGGCGTGGGTGTCGGCTGGGTGAGTGTTCTCGATAGGGAATCTCTCAAGAAAGTGCTGCGCATCCCAGCGCACGTCGTCCCAGTCGCCTACCTGTGTCTTGGTTATGTAGATCACTTCTCAGTGCAGCCCGATCTCGAACGAGCCGGATGGGAGCAGCGCATCCCTCTGGACCAGGTGCTGGGATTCGAACAATACGACCAACGCTGGAGCGCTGAAGAACAGAAGTCCTAGTACCTCATAGTTAAAGATATGGTGGAGGCGGCAAAAGTCGAACTATTCGGTGTGTGGATGTTTATATCAGCATCTTGCTCTGCTGGCGGCGGCCAGGATGGTTGGGGTCGGTGAATTCGAGCAGTTCGATGGGCGCTCCGTTTTCGATGATGAACGCGACGCGGACGCCGTCGGATGGGCTGTTGGGAGGAATCAGGATTTCGCGGCCGGCAAGCTCGGAGGCGAGATCAGCCACTTCAAACGCGACGTGCGGAACTTGCCGGATGAGATCAGGGACTGCTGCGTCCGCTTCGAAACGCATCCACTCCACGCCAAACTCGCTTTTCTCGTGACTCACGACAAAGAGTTTCAGGTGTTTCAAGTGGGTCTCGCCAGGCTTGGCCTCAGTAGTAGGTATTCCGACGTGATGGTAATGGCGCATTGTTTTTCGCTCTCCGTGGAATTGTCGCAAATTCTACGCTGTCGTTACCGCGTTTGAAACCGCGCCCTCGTGACGGGCCTTTCGAGGTTTGAGTAATTGCAACCGTGGTTCCATCCTGTAGTCCTCCTCAGTGCTTTCATTTCAAGCAATGCGGCTGGGCAACGTCCGCATTCCGACACTTGCAGTCCCGTCACGCGTCGTCCCATGGTCACCCGCATTTTCAGTAGAGTGGGCTTGGAACAGAAGCCTGCAGCTTCGGAACTGCACTACAGTGGCCCAATTTAAATAGAATATCTTCCGGTGTCGGCGCAGCACCACGCGCAAATACGCTATGACGGGCTGGAAGATCTCGCCTTCGATTCGCCAGGTAGTTTGGCGCTACGGGCTCGCGGTCGTTTCCGTTGGAGCAGCGCTCGTGGTGACGCTGTCCTTTGGGAGGGGCTTCGATATTCGCGGCGCACTCTTCCTGACTGCCGTTGCCCTTACGGCTTGGTTTGGCGGGATGGCCCCGGGCCTGGCTGCTTTAGCACTTTCCCTGGTGAGCCTTGGTTGTTTCTTCCAGCCGCTGGTTCCGTACGTAGAGATCGCGGGGATTCGCGTGTCCTATCGTCTCATCTCCCTGACGTTCTTTGCATTGTTGGCGCTGATCGTCTGCTGGCTCAGTGCCTCTCGACGAAGGGCGGAGGAAGCGTTGCGCGAGAGCGAGCAACGCTGGCGAAACCTTACCGAGGCGCTGCCGCAGCTGGTCTGGGGCGCCGGTCCGGATGGTGGGTGCGACTACTTCAGCACGCAGTGGACGACCTATACCGGTATTCCGGAGAGCGAATTGCTCGGCTGGGCGTGGATGAAGGCGCTCCATCCGGATGATCGCGAGCCCACCCGGACGTTTTGGACAGAATCGGTGGCCGGGCGTCAGCCCTATGACGTGGAATACCGGATTCGCCGGAGCGACGGGACGTACGGCTGGTTTAAGACGCGCGGAACCCCGATCCGGGACAGCGATGGCAGGATTGTGAAATGGTTCGGTACGTGCACTGACATCACCGACCGGAAGAAGGCCGAACAGGCACTGCAGGATCACGAACTGGAACTAAACCAGGCTCGTAACCTGCTCGAGATCAAAGTCGTGGAACGGACGAAAGAATTGCGGCGCAGCGAAGGCTACTTGGCGGAAGCACAGAGGCTCACGCACACGGGAAGCTGGGCCTGGCGAGTACCGGGAAGAGACGCCGTGCATCTCTCGGAGGAATGGTATCGCATTTATGGCTTTGATCCAAAAGAGGGCTTATCGGCTTGGGACAAACGGCTGCAGCGAATGCATCCCGAGGATCGAACTAAATGGCAAGTAACCATCGAGCGAGCCATCCGCGAAAAGTCGGATTACGAAGGGGAACACCGAATTCTTCTTCCCAACGGCACTGTCAAATACACGCATACCTTCGGCCATCCTGTTTTGAACTCATCCGGGGATGTCGTGCAATTCGTGGGCACCATCATCGACGTGACCGAACGCAAACAAGCGGAGAAGGAGCGAGAAAGACTGCGGCAGGCACAGGCCGATCTGGCCCACATCAACCGCGCCACGACGATGGGGGAATTGACCGCATCGCTGGCGCACGAGATAAACCAGCCGATCGCGGCCGCGGTGACCGATGCCAGAACTTGCCTGCGCTGGTTGGGCCGAGAGCAGCCGGATATAGCTGAAGCCCGCGAATCCGCTGCGCGGATGGTCAAAGCCGTAACCCGCGCTTCCGACATCATCAGCCGGCTGCGACAGCTGTTCAAGAAGGGCGCGCCGCAAACCAGCGTTGTCGACGTCACCGCAGTCATCCAGGAGATGGTTGTCTTGCTGGGTAGCGAGGCGGCGAAGTATTCCGTTTCGATACAGACTGAATTGTCCGCGGACTCACCGCGGGTCATGGCGGACCGAGTGCAATTGCAGCAAGTTCTGATGAATCTCATGCTCAACGGCATCGAAGCGATGCATGACACCAAGGGCGGAGGCCAACTTACGATCGGATCGCTGCGGCGCGAAGGTGGTCAGTTGCTGATTTCGGTCAGCGATACGGGCGTGGGACTTCCTCCAGAGCACGCAGACCAGATTTTTAATGCGTTCTTCAGCACGAAAGCCCAAGGTACCGGTATGGGGCTCTCCATCAGTCGCTCGATCGTCGAGTCTCACGGCGGCCGCTTGTGGGCCAAGTCTAACCCCGTAGGTGGTACCACTTTTAACTTTACGCTGCCCGCATTAGAGGCGAAGGAATGACCCCGGCTGACGTCCCTACCGTGATCATTGTCGACGACGATGACCTCGTACGCGCCTCGATCCAAGGCATGCTGAAGTCGGTTGGCCTTCCATCCATGTCCTTCGCGAACGCACAAGAGTTCTTGCGCGGCCAACACACGCAAGGTCCCAGTTGCCTGGTTCTAGACGTCCAGCTTCCTGGATTGTCTGGCCTCGATTTTCAGCAGGCGTTAGCCGATGCGGGATTCCAGATTCCGATCATCTTCATTACTGGCCACGGAGATATTCCGATGTCGGTGAAGGCGATGAAATCTGGCGCCGTCGAATTTCTGACCAAACCGTTTCGCGATGAAGATCTCCTGGGCGCAATCCAGCAAGCTCTCGATCGCGATCGCGCCAGGCTTCGACAACAGGGCCTGACGGACGAATTGCGAAATCGCTATCAGGCTTTGACCGCCCGCGAGCGCGAAGTCATGGCTCTAGTTGTCTCCGGCCTGCTCAACAAGCAGATCGCCGCAGAACTCGGCACGCGTGAAATCACGATTAAAGTGCATCGCGGCCGGGTGATGTACAAAATGCAAGCGGACTCTCTCGCTGACCTCGTAAGAATGGGAGAAAGGCTTAATCTTCCAGAGGGCGATCAGCGATCACCCCAACTCGCATCCTCACCAACACCCGCACCCAAGAAAGCCTCCCGTTAGCATCGCGTAGCCCCTCGAAACTAGCTTAGGAATCGCGTTATACCAAGGCATAATTGCGCGCGATTCGCGATCGCGTTAACTTTTGACCATGGCAACTGGGGAAAATAAAAAATTGGTTGTCATCGTCGATGACGATGAATCGATGCGCAACGCGCTTCGGGGTCTGATGAAGGAAGTTGGCCTTCCGGCACAGGCTTTCGCTTCTGCCGAAGAATTCCTCGCAATCGGCCTGGCCCGGCAAGCGGGATGCGTGATTGCGGATATTCGCATGCCGGGTATGTCGGGCTTGGAACTGCAAGCCAGACTGAAGGCCGAGCACTGCAACATTCCTATTATCTTTATCACCGGGCATGGCGATGAAAAGATGCGGCTGCAGGCCTTGCGAGCCGGCGCGGTGGAGTTCCTGTCGAAGCCATTCGACGATGAAATCCTGCTTGATAGTGTTCGCGCGGCCATGAGCAATTAAGCGCTGGGGAAACGCAGCTCAACAACCTGCCAGGAGGCTCTGTGGGGGCTTTGCAACAAATCGAATATAACGAACCAGATTTAAAAGAGCGCAAGTTCGAGCAAATTATCGGCGGCAGCCCAGCCCTGGAAGCCGTGCTGGCGCAGGTTGAGCGAGTAGCGCCCACCGACTCGACGGTTCTGGTTCTTGGAGAAACGGGCACGGGAAAGGAACTGATTGCCAAAGCGGTTCACAACCTGAGTGCGCGTTGTGGAAAGCCATTCGTGAAATTGAACTGTGCTGCCATTCCCTTCGATCTGCTGGAAAGCGAATTATTCGGTCATGAGCGGGGGGCCTTCACGGGAGCTATCGCGCAGAAGATGGGGCGTTTTGAACTGGCCGATCAGGGAACGCTCTTCCTGGACGAGATCGGCGATATCCCTCTGGCCCTGCAACCGAAGTTGCTGCGAGTTCTGCAGGAACAGGAGTTCGAGCGACTGGGCAGCGGACGGACTCACAGAGTGAACGTCCGGTTGGTTGCGGCAACGCACCGGGACCTGGAGGGAATGGTCAATCAGAATCAATTCCGGAGTGACCTTTACTACCGTCTCAACGTTTTTCCGATCGACTTGCCGCCGCTCAGGGAGCGGCGCGAGGATATCGCGCCTCTCGTGTCGCATTACGTCGAGGTTTTCGCCCGGCGCATGGGAAAGCGCATCGACCAAATCCCGGCAGAGACGCTCGCTGCCTTTGAGGCTTATTCCTGGCCCGGCAACGTGCGGGAATTGCAAAACCTGATCGAACGAGCCGTAATCCTCTCGGACAATGGCCGCTTCCATAACCCTCTGCTCAAACTGGTTGGAGCGCCGATCACTCCTGCGCCAAAGACCTTGAGAGATTCCGAACGAGTTTTGATTTTGCGTGCGCTGGAGGCCGCTGGGTGGGTTATTGGCGGTGCAAAGGGCGCGGCGGGCGAATTAGGGTTAAAGCGAACTACTTTAATCGCCAAGATGAAGAAGCTTGGAATCGCACGTCCCGAACCGCACGCCGAGACGAGCGCAGTTGATGACCCTCCTTCGGTCGCGGAATCCCCCGCGAGAATTCAGTAACGTAGTTCTTGTGAGCACCAGAATTTCCCTTCTTACGCAGACATCCGATATTCACTGGCCCCGTTGTTAACTCTCGTCGAATTCTTCACAAATCTCAATGTCATTCCGTTGACACTGCACCAGCAAAGGCGGCGAGACCTTGCCATCGCTGCCCGATGCTGCGCTTCCGGACGCACGCAATAGGCTTGTTCTGACCAAGTTTGCGGCGTCAGGAAGCAAAGCCGCTCTGGCACGACGGGTGCAATAGCGAAGCCAGAGGATTCCAAGATGTGGATCGTTAAATTGGCGTTGCGTCGGCCGTACACGTTCGTGGTCATGGCCATTCTCATTCTGGTGATGGGCGGCATCGCGATCGTTCGCACGCCAACCGATATCTTTCCCAACATCGACATTCCGGTAGTGAGCGTCATCTGGAATTACAACGGCCTCGTCCCTGAGGACATGAGTAATCGAATCGTGAGCGTCACCGAGCGGTCGATGACCACCACTGTCGACAACATCGAGCACGTCGAATCACAGTCGCTCAACGGAATAGCCGTCGTCAAAGTGTTTCTGCAGCCAACTGCAAGTGTCGAGCGTGCAATTGCACAGATTACCGCGGTGTCGCAAACCCAGCTCAGGCAATTGCCCGCGGGAACGACTCCCCCGCTCGTGATTGCATATAGCGCATCCAGTGTGCCGGTGATGCAGTTGGCCCTGTCGGGGCAGGGGCTTTCTGAACAGCGCCTGAACGACTACGGCCTCAATTTTATTCGGACGCAGCTCATCACCGTTCCCGGAGCCTCGGTGCCCTATCCCTATGGCGGAAAGCAGCGCCAGGTGCAGGTGGATTTGAATCCGGCTGCGCTGCAGTCGAAAGGCCTGTCTGCGTTGGATGTAGTGAATGCGATCACTCTGCAGAACCTGATCCTGCCGACCGGCACGTCAAAAATCGGCAGCAAAGAGTATGACGTCGACATACCCAACGCGGCGCCGCAGTCGATCGCGGATCTGAATCGCATTCCGATCAAGACGGTCGGTAACACAACCATCTACATGAAGGACGTCGCCTGGGTACGCGACGGATTTCCTCCGCAAACCAACATCGTGCGCGTGAATGGACAACGGTCGGTGTTGCTCACCATCCAGAAGGCCGGGGACGCCTCTACCTTGAAGGTGATCTCGGGCATCAAGTCTCTTCTGCCGCAGATTGCTGCGACCGTTCCACCGCAGTTGAAGATGGATCCTCTGGCAGACCAGTCAATTTTTGTATTGGGAGCAATCAAGGGAGTGGTTCGGGAGGCGTTGATTGCCGCGTGCCTGACTGCCGTGATGATCCTCATTTTTCTGGGCAACTGGCGCAGCACTCTGATCATCGCCACTTCCATTCCGTTGGCGATTCTGACATCGATCATTGTGCTCAGCTGGATCGGACAAACCATCAACATCATGACTCTTGGAGGACTCGCGCTTGCCGTCGGAATCCTGGTAGACGATGCCACGGTGGAAGTCGAAAACATCAATCGCAACCGGGAAGCGGAACCCGACAAAAACCTCGACGAAGTGGTCCTGGATAGCGCCATGCAGATCGCGACACCTGCATTCGTATCCACGTTGTCGATCTGCATTGTGTTCGCGCCGATGTTTCTGCTTTCGGGGGTGGCGCGATATTTATTCTTGCCTCTTGCGGAAGCGGTTGTATTCGCCATGCTGGCCTCTTATTTCCTCTCACGGACGATCGTTCCCACGATGGCGAAGTATCTGCTGCGGGGACAACACGTGGGAGAACACGCTGCTAAATCGCGCAACGTCTTCGTTCGCCTCCAGCAGCGGTTCGAAGCCAGTTTTGAAACTTTTCGCGAAAAGTATCACAGCCTGTTGGAGAGCTGCCTGCACCACCGGCGGGCATTCTTAATCATCTTCTTTGTAGCCTGCCTGGGATCGTTGGCGGTGATCGTGCCGTGGTTAGGGCAGGATTTCTTTCCTCCAGTAGACGCTGGCAGTTTCAAGCTTCACATGCGGGCGCCGACCGGGATGCGCATTGAAGACACGGCATTCTTGTGCGACCAGGTCGAGGATGCAATCAGGAAAGAGATCCCGCCCGTCGAAGTGGCGAGCGTAATCGACAATATCGGTCTGCCCTACAGCGGCATCAACCTGTCATATAGCAATTCCGCTCCGATCGGCAGTTCCGACGCAGATATCCTGGTAACGCTTGCAGAGAAACATCATCCGACCGCCGATTACGTCAACCAACTCCGGTTGAGCCTGGCCAGGCAATTTCCGGGCGTGATGTTTGCCTTCCTGCCTTCTGACATGGTCACACAGATCTTGAACTTCGGTCTGCCCGCCCCCATTGATATTCAAGTGATCGGCAACAACCTGGAGGGCAACCGGTTGTGGGCCAGCCAGTTGATGCGACAAATAAAGTACGTGCCGGGCACGGCTGACCTTCGAATCCAGCAGCCTTTTGATGAGCCGTACATGCACCTCAGAATCGAGCGCACAAAGGCTCAGGAACTCGGCTTCTCGGCGCACGACATCGCTCAAAATCTTCTGGTTTCGCTGAGTGGCAGTTTCCAGACTTCACCCACGTTCTGGGTCGACCCGAAAAATGGAGTGAGTTACTCCATTGCGACGCAGACTCCGCAGTATCACGCGGCCACTCTACAGGACCTGGTGAACACCCCGGTGACCGGAAGCAATCCGTCGGCGCCTTCATCGATCATGGCGAGCCTGGTCTCTACCCAACGCGGGGCCGGTATGGCGGTCGTTTCGCACTACAACGTTGCGCCGGTAGTTGACATTTTCGGCTCGGTGCAGCAGCGCGATTTAGGTGGGGTCTCGCGCGACATCGACAAGGTGATTGCTTCGATGCACAGCCAATTGCCCCGCGGGTCGCGAGTCGTGATTCGCGGCCAGGTCCAGACCATGAGGTCGTCTTACACGGGACTGCTCCTGGGCCTGCTGTTCGCCATCATGCTGGACTATCTTCTGATCGTGGTGAACTTCCAGTCGTGGCTCGATCCCTTCATCATGATCTCGGCTTTGCCCGCGGCCTTGGCCGGAATTGCCTGGTTCCTGTTCATCACGCACACGACCTTGAGTGTACCCGCGCTGATGGGAACCATCATGTGCATGGGCGTCGCAACGGCGAACAGCATCCTGGTGGTCAGTTTCGCCACGGAGCAGATGGCGGAAGGAAAAGATGCGGTCGCGGCAGCGTTGCAGGCGGGCTTTACACGTTTCCGTCCGGTGCTGATGACCGCTTTGGCAATGATTATCGGTATGGTGCCGATGGCGCTGGGCCTCGGAGACGGTGGTGAGCAAAACGCGCCGTTGGGACGCGCCGTCATTGGTGGCCTTATCTTTGCAACCATCTCCACTCTCCTCTTCGTTCCCACATTTTTCAGCGTGCTGCATGGCAACAAAACAAAACGATCCTTGGTCGAAACGCAACCGCAGAATGGAAAGCTTGGTGAATCAATATGACGCAAATTGAACTTGACGAACAAGTGGAGAAGCTGAAGAACGCCCTCCGCCCTACGAACCCGCGAAAATCGTCTCGACGCTGGCTGGTACCTGCGCTTGCTGTTTTCACTGCGGTGTTGGTTTTAGCTTTCGGAATCCGGTCTCGAGTGCGAGCCGAGACCACCCTTCGGGGTGTGACTGATCAGATGGCTATCCCTTCAGTCTCGGTTGTAATGCCCAGGCAGACGGCCCCGGCCACTGAGATTATCCTTCCCGGCAACATGCAGCCCTTCATCTCGTCTCCTATTTATGCTCGCACCGATGGCTACCTGAAGAAATGGTACTTCGACATCGGGGCGCATGTGAAGGCGGGAGAATTGCTCGCTGTCATCCAGACGCCGGAAGTCGATGAGCAGTTGGCGCAGGCGCGCAGCACCCTGAATACAGCGGAGGCCAATCTCAAACTCGCGCAGATCACCAGAGATCGCTACGAGTCGTTATTGACCAAACATGCAGTCGCCCAGCAGGACGTCGACAACGCCGTCGGCGCATACACCGCCAACAACGCGATCGTAGATGCCGACACGGCGAATGTCCGCCACTACGAGGCGCTGGTGTCGTTCGAGAAGGTATATGCGCCGTTCGACGGTGTGATCACGGCGCGCAACACCGACATTGGCGACCTTATTAACTCCGGCAGCAACACCGCCCCCAGAACTGACCTTTTTGACATTGCCCAGACTCGCACCCTGCGCGTGTACGTGAATGTGCCCGAGGAATACTCGCAAGGCATAAAGCCCGGTCAGACTGCGGCGGAGGTCGCTTTGGCCGAGTTTCCAGGCAAGAGGTTCGCGGGAAAACTGGTGCGCACCTCCGAGTCCATCAATGCAACTACACGAACTCTGCTGGTGGAAGTCGACCTCGATAATCCCGGCGGCAATCTATTCTCGGGATCGTACGCGGAAGTGCACTTGAACATTCAGGCACAGAACTCGACCTTTCTGCTCCCAGTCAGCGCTCTGGTCTTTCGATCCGACAAGTTGCAGGTTGGCGCGGTCAGAGACGGAAAGGCTATGGTCATTGACGTTACTCCTGGTCACGATTTCGGTGACCAGATTGAGATTGTCGCGGGCCTAAAGGCAGATGACCAAGTAGTTCTGAATCCGCCCGACTCTCTGGTGTCTGGACAGGAAGTCACAATCGTGCACGCGGCGCTGCCAGGAGATCCCCAATGATTCGTTCAATTCAGCCGCCCACACGAGTACGTCGCATGACTTATTCCGTTCTAATTCTAGCCGCACTGCCGTTCACCGGCTGCGCCGTCGGACCTAAGTACAAGCAGCCCCCAGTTCCGGTTCCGCCCGCCTATAAAGAGATGGCAAACTGGGAAGCCGCCCAGCCGAATGACCAGAATCTCGGCGGAAACTGGTGGGAGATTTTTCGAGACCCCCAGTTGAACACTCTGGAGCAGCAGATCAACGTTTCGAACCAGAATTTGAAAGTGGCGGTAGCGCAGTACCGGCAATCGCGAGCGGCCCTGCGCTACGTTCGCGCGGATTACTATCCGACCGTGACTGCGGGCCCTGCCGCCACTCGCGAGATGTATTCCAACAATCGCCCACCACAGTCCAATTTTGACGGCGTAACCTTTAATGATTACGTGTTGCCGGTCAATTTTTCTTACCAGGTCAATGCGTGGGGAAGAGTCAGCAAGAACGTCGAGTCTTATCGAGAGCAAGCGCAAGCCAGCGCAGCTGATCTGGCGGTAGTGAACCTGAGCATGCATTCCACTCTGGCGATCGACTACTTCGCGGCGCGCAGTTTAGACGCCGAGGAAAAGTTGCTGCAAGACACCGTTGCACAATACCAGCAGGCGTTCCAATTAAATGAGGACCGTTATGAGGGCGGACTCGCCTCCGAAGTGGAGGTCGAGCAAGCCCGGACGATATTGGAGACCACGCGGGCCCAGATGGTGGATGTCGGCGTGGCCCGTGCGCAATACGAGCATGCAGTGGCCGTGTTGGTCGGCAAGGCACCGGCGGATTTCACCCTGCCACCGTTGCCACTCACTACTCCCCCGCCGCCCATCCCAGTCGGCGTCCCCTCGACCCTGCTGGAAAGGCGCCCTGACATTGCCGGTTCGGAGCGCCGCGTAGCCTCGGCGAACGCGCAGGTTGGCCTGGCCAAGACCGCGTACTATCCACTGGTGAATATCCTGGGCTCGGGCGGCTTCGAGAGCGGAAGTATCACGACCTTACTACAAGGACCAAGTGGCCTCTGGGCGTTTGGATCTTCCGCCGTTGTGACCCTCTTTGACGTGGGCCGGCGGCGCGCGGTAAACGACCAGGCGAAGGCCAGCTATGACTCATCGGTTGCGTCCTATCGCGAAACGGTCCTGACGGCCTTTCAACAGGTGGAAGACAACCTGGCTGCACTACGCATCCTGCAGCAGGAAGCGGGAGTTCAGGCGACCGCGGTCGAAGCCGCAGAACGATCTTTGAGCCTGTCAAACACACGCTACGAAGGCGGAGTCACCAGCTATCTCGAAGTCATCACCGCTCAGAATGCCGCCTTGACCGACGAGGTCACGGCCGTCAACATTCTAGGCAGACGAATGGCGAACGCGGTGTTGTTGATTGAGGCTCTGGGCGGCGGGTGGGATAGCACGAGTTTGCCGCCGCGCCCCGAGTGCTGCGGAGAATTGGCGAGGACTTCCAACTGATCCTGCATCTTCTTGGCATGGGTGTCATCCAAAACGCAGTGCATAGTGGGCGTATGGCCGGAGCGAGGAGTTGATGGATGTTTGAGAGCATTCTCTGCCAGGTCACGGAATATGATCCTGACGTCCTTGAGTCCCTGATTGGGCTGGCAGTCGAAATTGCTCGCGAGGGGCGAGAGGGAAGACGCGTAGGCACGCTTTTTACACTCGGGGATGAGAGTGCCGTGCTCGCGAGATCCAGACCGTTGATCTTAGATCCGTTAGCGGGGCATCCTGAGTCTTCACTGCACGTCACGAATCTCAATCTCCGCGGAACCATCAAGGAGCTAGCGCAGTTAGACGGAGGGTTCGTGGTAAGTCGCGAAGGACTCTTCCTTTCCGCATGCCGCTACCTCGATGCTGTGGCCGCACAAGTGGACGTGCCGTTGGGACTCGGCAGCCGTCACATTGCCGCCGCCAACATGAGTGCCGTCACTAAAGCCGTGGGAATTGTCGTCTCTGAGAGTTCGGTGGTGAGACTCTTCTGTCATGGAAAACTGGTCGGCGAAATCATTCCCGAGGTTTGGATGATGGATCACGCGCACCTGGGCGGTACCGCGAAGAGGGAACAGGTGGGCGAACTCACGATTCTGACGCCAAATCTGCGACCAACCGCGATCACGAAGTCAGTATGACCAGACTGCGGTGAAACAAAATGGAGAATGGTGGAGGCGGCGGGAGTCGAACTATTCAGGGTATTGATAACACGTAACTTATTGATTCTTGGAACTGCCACAACGGCTAAAAAGGCTCCATTGCCCGATCCATTGTACGTTTATTGTGCGAAAATGTTTTTCGCTCTGGAGTCCAACACACATGGCGGCCCCAGTATCGCATAGATTCTCGGAGATGGATCGAAAAAGCACCTACGTTCCCACGATACCAAAAGTCACCCCCTTTCCATTTCTTCGGTATGCCTGCTTGCCGTCTCGACTACTTCCGGGTTGCCCGTCCCCCGCGAAGAATGCAAACTTGCCGCCAATCCCCATCGTCGAACGACAGGCTACCAACTCTGACGTTTCATAGCATAGATCTGCGACGAACGCTGGTCGAGAACCCACAGCAACTCGTCATCTGGCCCGATCGCCAGAAAATCAAACGCCTCAAGAAACGCTCCGAATGCTCCAAAGCTCTGCCCTGTGTCCGGTAGTTGGACGATGGATTCGATCTTCCGAGCGACCGGACGGTAGCGCTGGACTTCTTGGTGGTGAGTGATGAAGATCGCGCTGGAATCCCTAGCCCACACAGGCCGATATGCGCTGTCCTGCTCCAGGACTGTCCACTTATCTGTGGCCAACTCATAAATCGCCACATGGCTCTCGGCTGCATGCAGCGCCGCCAGGAAGCTGCCATCCGGTGACATGGCAGGTAGGAACATGTCTTCTGACCCTGGTATTTCGGTAAGCTGACGGGTGCGGAAATCGAATTTTGCCAATCGAACCGGGACCTTGTGGCCAATCTCCAGCCAAGGCAATCTGCCAAAGATGAGTGACTGCCCATCCGCAGACCAGGCCGGAGACCCCTGATTTCGGCCTTCCGGATAAACCTCGCGGGGCGTACCGCCTTGGGCGGAGATCAGCTCGATCTGCATGGGCTGACCAATCCGCACCGCCGCGAAAGCGATCTGCTGGCCGTTAGGCGACCACTTCGGCGAGCTGGCAACGACGGGCGGATGGGTCAATTGCCGCCGCTCGGAGCCATCCGCGCGGCTTCGCCAGAGAACTCCATCGGGGTGCGTCACGTACGCCATCCATTTTCTATCTGGAGAGTAGTCAATGCTCACTACCGATGAAACAGTCGTCACCGGCGTCGTCAGCCCCGAAACGGAATTTAGGCGCACCAGTTCGTAACGATGCTGGGTGCCCGTCATGTAGAGCCATTTACCGTCGGCCGAGGGCAACGGCGACGAAAACCTCAGAGGCCCGGATGTCACCGGAAAAGGCCGGGCGGAACTGAACAGCCCGTCGGCCACGACCCAGATATCCGACCGGGAAAGGCTGCCGGTCTGAAATACATAGTACCGGCCGTCGCGGGTCCATTCGCCACAGCATTCAATCGAAGGTTTGTTCCATCCCGGCAGCAAAGGCCGCGCGCCCGTCCCGTCGGCCTGCACTTCCCACAGCTCGCTGGATAAATTGGAGGGGTCTTCCACCGTGAAGCGCAACCGCTTCCCGTCGGGCGACCAGCGGGGCCAGAAAGCGAACCCACGGGCAGCGAATATCTTTCGTTTTCCGTTGTTGCCATCCAGCAGAAAAAGACCGTCACCCTGGGCAAAGGCGATCAACTGCTTGTCCGGAGACCAGGCCACATCGTGGGCAAGGAGGTCATCGACTCGTCGTGGCGAGCCGCCAGTCGCCGGAACGATCCATTGCGGTGTTTCTACTTCCACCCCGTCAAAGGTTTCTGCCAAAAGCTCGCTACCATCCGGGGAAATGCCCTGGAGTGTGATGCCCCTCGAAGACAGTGCCAGAGGAATGGGTGCAACTTCGCCACCCCCGACGGAAACCTGAGCGGCAGTAACGCGAGTCGCAGTCGTGCCAAAATCAGCGGTGAAATAGAGGCGCGTTCCATCGCTGAGCAGCGGATTGTCGAGCACCGGCGGCGGCCATCCGTCGTTGTTCTTGACGTAGCTGTCATTGGTCAATTGCACGAACTCTACCGCTGGGGTGGGATGTGACCGCCAAAGGACGACCGCCAGAATCGCGAGCAACAGCCCCGCTGCCACGAGAACCAACGAACCCGAACGATGCAACGGGAAGCGGCGTTTTGGTTCTGCTCCGGCCCCCAGTGTGTTAGTACCGGAACTTCCCGAGAGATTCCCCAGCGCGAAAGCGACATCCCGCGCCGACTGGAAGCGCTCTTCCGGATTCTTCTCCAAACAGTGGCGTACGATCCGCTCCAGCACAGGAGGCACGCTTTGGTTCGTTGCCGTGAGGTCCGGGGGATCCTCTCTCAGGATCGCGCGCATGGTTTCGACCGGAGTCTCGCCGTGGAAAGCGCGATTGCCCGAGAGTATTTCGTAGAGAATTGCACCAAAGCTGAATAGGTCGGAGCGCTGATCCGCGTTTTGTCCCTTCACCTGCTCGGGCGACATGTAACCGACCGTACCCATCATCACGCCGGGCTGAGTTTGCGAAGCTAGGGTCGCGGCGTCGGCTGTCGACTCGGGACGGGCCAGCTTCGCCAGTCCGAAGTCAAGAATCTTCACGCGCCCGTCACGAGTGATGAAAATGTTTTCCGGCTTCAGATCGCGGTGGACGATTCCCTTGTCATGTGCCGCGGCGAGACCGCGTGCGATCTGCTCGGCAGTTTCAATCGCCTTGCGCGGCGGCATAGCGCCCAGCCGGTCGCGCAGGGTCTCTCCTTCAAGAAACTCCGTCACCAGGTAAGGCGAGCCCTCGTGCTCGCCAAAATCGTGAATGGCGAGAATGTTGGGATGATTCAGCGCGGCGATGGCCTGTGCCTCCTGTTGAAAGCGCCGCAATCGCTCGGGATCGCGGGCGAAAGCAGCAGGCAAGACCTTAATAGCAACGTCACGGTTGAGCCGCGCGTCGCGCGCCCGATACACCTCGCCCATGCCGCCCGCTCCGACTGCCGATACGATCTCGTACGGCCCGAGTTTTGTCCCAGGAGTAAGAGCCATCCGTGCGCGCAATTATAGACTTGTGCAGCACGTTGCACTGGATGCGACGATTCTGGACTCAGAGTCTCGGCGTCCCGGTGCTGTACCAGATTAGATTGCGCGTACCGATGACTCTACGCGATTCCTCGCGAACCGCTACCGTGCAGATTGCAGTATTGGCGTAAAATGCCCGCCGACTGAGTTATATCTACCGCTCGTTCACGAAGGACAAGAGATGAGTTCCTTTATGCGCCTTTTGGTTTCACTCTTCCTATCTGCCAGCATGGTCTACGCTACCGACGAGCCAACGCTTTCTCCCGCCGAACAGAAGGTAGCCAATATGCGGGCCAGAGCTCATGGCGGGCCGGCCGAGTCACGGTTGTCCGGCACTGAGCAAGAACTTATCCAGGCGGCCCAAGCGCGCCAGCGAGCGTATGCTCACGGCGACTGTGCGGGTTGGGCATTGTATGTCAGCGATGACTTTCGCTTCATCGATCAGGCTGGGCACTCTTTCACGCGCGATCAAGAGATGAAGGAATGCCAGCTTCCGCTCACGACGCCCCCGCACGACGCAGTGCAAAAAGGGGGAAGCATTCCGGCAGCGATGGTACTGCGAGCACAAGTGGGGAGTCGGTACGGTTGCGCACCTGAAGGTACGCCACTGGACTGGCAACAGTCTCATGTCAACCCACAAGTTTTCCTCGCGGCCTCTCTTGACTACTTTAATTTGGAGTCGTGACCTGCGCAATGAGAAGCTTGGCAATAACATGCAACTGCGAAAGCTCCCTTGATTTTCTTCCCGAGTTTAACCGTTCATCATCTCGCTTGACGACGGCGCATTGAGGGGTTGCAACACTTGGCACCAATTGAAATTCGTGGAGGGCGTCGTTGGTTTCATTGCAAAGGCACAATAGAACTAGCTCACTCTCCCCGCACGAAGCGGTGGCATGCGCCATCGCGAGTACCCCAAGGGGCATATCAACGCGGAGATTCGTAACCCATCTGGGAACCACAGTACCAGCAGGCCGTCCAATCCAGCTCTGCCTTTAAATGACAGGCCGCTCCTTCCGGGATCCTCGTAACTCCGAATTATGGTGAAGCCGTGCGCCTCAGCGTAATGTTGATTTGCGGTGGTCTGGCTCAGTATTGAATACTGATAGAGCTTCTACGGTTTCCCTTATTACCTGGAGTTCAGTGAAAAGCGTATCAGTGCCAGGCTCTGTTGGGGACATTCCGAATCTCGGAGTGGATGCGTAGCATGCATTGGTGGATCGGCTTGTCAGCTGTAGAGGGGTAGTACATTTCGGGAAGAATTCGGCTACCCCCCACCCTCATTTAACGCTGACCCGCGCCTCTCTGGCGAGCTTTGGCGGACAGGAATTCGACGCGGTTCCTTCCCTTCTTCTTGGCGGCATACATGCACAGATCGGCTTCGCGCAGAAGATCTGGCACCGTACATTCGCGATTGAATGCGGCGGTAACTCCCAGACTGACGGTGGCGGTAGTTGTACCAAAGGGAGTGAAAATCGGATCTTTCGCGACCAGGTTACGCAGTTCGTCAGCGCGGCGAGCCCCTGTGGCCAAATCGCAGCCAGGTAAAATGATGAGGAATTCCTCGCCACCGTATCGTCCCACGACATCGTAGGGGCGCAAGTCTGACTTCAGTCTGCGGCCTACTTCTTTCAAAACCTCGTCGCCTGCCCCGTGACCGAGGGAATCGTTGATGCGCTTGAAGTGATCGATGTCGGCCATAATGATCGTGGTGGGTTTCCCCTCCCGTCCGCCGCGCGAACGCTCTTTGTCAATCGCAGCCAGTATTTCTGAGCGGTTCAACAGGTTGGTCAGGAAGTCGTGAGTGGCAGCGAAACGCAGCGATTGCTGCAATTCCAGAAGTCTCTTGCCCGCCATAATTCGAGCCCGCAATTCCGAAGGATCTATCGGCTTGGCTAGGTAGTCGTCCGCACCGGCCGCCATGGCAATTAACAGATCCTGCTTGAGGCTCTTCGCCGTCAGCATTACGATGTAGATGTAGGGTCCACTCGCTCCGTACGTTCTGATGCGGCGGCAGACGTCGATACCGTCGAGATCGGGTAGCATCCAATCGAGCAAAACCATGTTGGGAGGTTCGGAACCTTCCAACAGGGTGAGGGCTTCTGTCCCGCTTTCGACAGCGACAAAATCGAGTCGCCATTCTGTTAAATAACGGCTAATCTTGTGTCGTTCAAGGCGGGAATCTTCAACCAATAGTATCTTCATAACATCACATCTTGGATGTTCGCAGTCCTTCGTCGGCTATGCAAGATCACGACACGAGAACGAAGGACCTTACACTTCTGGGGTGGGTCTCAATCAAACGTAGTTTAGACGGGATCGGTCGTGAATGACGAGGTCGCACGAATGCAACCATTGAAACTACTTATAGTAGAGGATAACATCCCAAGCTTGGAACTGATGACTGAGGTCTTCAGATCGCTAAAGGCCGAAGTGCACCCTATCAGCGAAAGCGAAAAAGCGGCCGCAATGGTCAATCAGGAAAAGTTTGACGGAATTTTCCTGGACCTAGAGATGCCAAGCCTGAACGGTTTTGATCTCGCGCGCCTCGTCCGCAAGTCGTCATGGAACAAGTCAACTCCCATCATCATCGTGACCGGACGCGCTGATAGACAAACCATGCAAGATGCGTTTGCGATTGGAGCGACCTTTTTCCTCCAGAAGCCGGTTGACAGGCAGAAGCTTAGCACACTGTTCCGGACCGTAAGTGGCGGGATGTTGGAGAACAGGCGCAACTCTACCCGCGTTCCGATCCAGGCCGAGGTCGCATGCACGGTGGGCTCTCGAACCGTCCGCGGTACGAGTTGGAACCTTAGCCAAGGAGGAATGCAAGTGGAAGTCGGTGGCTTGAAGCCCAAGGACGCCGTTCGCCTGTCATTTGAACTACCAGTTTCTGGGGTGGTCATTGACGTAACTGGCGTCGTCGTGTGGGGAAAGGAGAACCGGCAAGGAATTCAATTCACCGCTGTAAGTGCGCAAAGTCAACAATCGATTCGCCAATTCATGGCCGAGGTTGAAAAGATGGAACGCTAGGGCCTACGACTGGCCCGCTTCTAACAGCCACCGCCGCTTGCACCCGCGGCCCGGTCTTTGCCTCGAGGTTGGTCCTCCTTGCGCAGATCTGGGTTGGCGGAGACAGGAGCTTGTTTAGTCAGGAGGCGATCAAGCTCTGCGGTGAGGGAGGAGGGATTGAGCGGTTTAGACAAGTAGCCATCAAATCCTGAGTTGAGGATTGTTTCTCGGTCGCCTCGCATTGCATACGCGGTGACTGCGACTACCGGTAACGTTGCCAGGCTAGGATTCTCGCGGATCTTCCGGATGGTCCCGAATCCGTCAAGTACCGGCATCCCAATGTCCATCAGCAGCAGTTCTGGTCGGGACTGTTCCACCATGTGAAGCGCCTCTTGACCGTCGCTCGCTTCAAAGACCTCGTACCCGCGCGCTTCCAGCAACTCGCGGAGCAGTTCGCGGTTCACGGCGTTGTCTTCGGCAACAAGAATTCGGATCATGACTGTCCCGCGGATTTCGCCTGCGTCTTGTAGCCTCGGGTTACTCTGCCAACTTCGGCGATGAGTTGTTCCTTCCAGGAGCCGTCCTTTTGCAGGAGGCCTTGCGTCTCTCGGTTTAGAAGAGCAATTTCTTCCCGGCTCAGGTTCTTCGCGGTCATGATGAGAATGGGCAGATCCTTTAGAGCCGGCTCCTGCCGGACATGGCGAACGACTTGAAACCCGTCCATTCCAGGCATGAGCAGATCGAGCAGGATAGCGCCCACTACTTTGTTAGCTAGCACCTCCAAGGCGCGGCCGCCGCTGCGCACGCTCTGAACCTCGTATCCGGACGAGCGCAAGGCCTCCTGCAGCAATTCCAAAGATTTGGGGTCGTCGTCAACTAGCAAAATGGATGAATCCTCGTCGGCTGGAGCCGGCACATGTTTGTGAATCGTTTCCAGCAATATGGGTTTGCGAACTGGTTTGATCAGATAGTCGGCCGCCCCCAACGCGAAACCTATTTGCTTTTGATCCACGATGGAGAGGATGACCACTGGGATGTCAGCCGTCGCGGGGTTCTTCCGGAGTGCGACCAGAGTCTCGAAGCCATCGCTGCCCGGCATCATTACGTCAAGGGTGATGGCATCGGGCCGCAATCGTTGAGCCTCTTTAAGAGCTTCGACGCCGGATTCGGCCATCGCCACTCGGTATTCCGGTTCAAGGTAGCTGGCCAGAAGCTCGCGGGCTGGCACTTCGTCATCCACGATGAGCACGAGCGGCGTGAGACGGCCCGAATCCATCGTAACCGAGGGTTTTGTTTGCTCTTCAACTGCGTGGACTTCGGATCTTGGCTCCACAGCCGGAAGAGAGAAAGTAAAGCAACTGCCTTTTCCAAACTCGCTTTCTACCGTGATCCGTCCCCCTTGTTGCTCGACCAAGCGTCTCGTGATTGCAAGCCCCAATCCTGTCCCTTCGTGGACCTCATCAGCCTTCCCCTCACCCTGCCGGAATTCGTCGAAGATGACTTCCTTGTCTTCGGGCCGGATGCCGGTCCCAGTGTCAGTTACCGAGACGCGGACGAAGTCCCAGTCGTCGATGCTATCGATGCAGATCCGCCCGCCCTTGGGGGTGAATTTGACCGCGTTGCTGAGTAGGTTGTATAGGATCTGTTTAAAGCGTATTCGATCTGCCTTTACTAGAGATTTACTCTCCACCTTCTGCTCCAACTCGATGTTCTTGGCCATGGCCAGAGGATCAATGGTGGAAAGTACTTCTGGCAAAGCGTCCTGCACCAGAAACTCTTCGGTGTGCAACTCCAGTTGTCCAGCTTCGATCTTGGAGAGGTCGAGGATGTCATTGATCAACTGGAGCAGGTGGGCTGAGCCCTGCTTGATGTGACCCACGAATCGTGTCTGTTTGGTATTAAGTGCGCCCGAGGTTCCTTCTGCAAGGAGATCGGAAAAACCTACAATTGCATTGAGCGGAGTGCGCAATTCGTGGCTCATGCTGGCGAGAAACTTGCTCTTCATGTGGGTAGCGCGTTCCACCTCTCGGTTGCGAAGACCGAGCTCTTGATTGGTGACGGCCAGGCTCTCCATGATTTCGCGCTTTTCCGCTTCGTCCCGCTTTCTCTGCGTAACGTCGACCGCAACGACAACGCGCGCGACGCGACCCAAAAAGGTTAGAGCATAAGAGGTGTTCTCTGTGTCGATGATGGTCCCGTCCTTCAGTCGATGCCTCCAGGCGCCGCTACTCTCATTTTCATTTCCGAGGGCTCGCACAGTTTCGAGCAAAGCGGGAACATCCTCGGGCGGACGAATATCTTTGAGAGTCATCGCCAGGAACTCATCTCTGGAATAGCCGTACTTGCGCACTGCGGCGGCGTTTACCGCAAGAAACCGCAGCGTCTCCCGGTCAAAGACCCAGGTCGGATGCGGATTGTTGTCAAACAATTTGCGGTGCCGCTCTTCGCTCTCCCGGAGCAGCTCTTCAACCCGCTTGCGCTCGGTAATGTCGCGCGCCACGGCGTAGACGGCTTCTTGCTCGGGCACGGAAACCGCATTCCACAACAGCCACTTGTAAGAGCCGTCTTTGCACAAATAACGGTTTTCAAATGCAAAAGTGACTTTCCCGTCTTCCAGCCGGCTTTTTTCTACAAGGGTCGTCGGGCGATCGTCGGGATGTATGAACTCCAGGTAAGGCTTCGCCATAAGCTCTTTCGTGGTAAAGCCCAGTGTCTTCTCGAAGGAGGGGTTCAAGTTCCTGAAGAATCCGTCGAACCCAGCAACACAAAACAGATCCAGCGATAGATCCATGAAACGATTGCCGATTTCCAGCTTGGAGTAGAGTGAGCCCATGAAGCGGTTGATCATGATGCCGACCAGCAAGGCGACCAGCAGGGCGACAAACAATACAGCCACGACGATTAGACCGTAGCTCTTCAGCCGGTCGTTCATCGCGCCCAGGTCGGAGCGGATATACACGGTTCCCGTTGGTTTGCCCTGGAAGACAATCGCGCGCGCCATTCCCAGATTCCCATCTTTAAACCAATAGCTCTGGGTTTGGCCAGCTGGAATAACGGGCACGACGTGGCCCTCGCCTGCACCATCGCGCCAGTATCCCGCGAAAGGCTGGCCGTCACGCGTATAAATCTGGGCATAAATAAGGTTAGGGTTGGCACGCAATGCCGACAGCGTCTTCTCTGCGGAGTGCGGATCGTTGAACACCAACGCAGAAACAGTATTATCCCCGATGATCTGGGCCTGAATGGAGACGTTGCGTACTACTGCCAGCCGAAAGCTGTACAAGTCGTACGCGCAAAAGCCGCCACTTGCTAGAAGCAAGGCCGCTGCGCTAACCAGCACGTTCATCAAGGTGAGTTTCCTGGAGATCGAATATTGCTGGGTTTTAGGCATGGTCGTGTCAATCTCCTGGCTGAGGGTTTTTTCTGACGACCGTCGCCACCTTGAGCAGCTCGGAGCTGAGCGTCAGGCCCGCGCGCTGAGCTGCGGTCAGGTTAACTTCGAAGCGAATTCGATTCTCTTCCAAGACAAACTGAATCATGCCGCGACGCTGCGAGAACTGTGGGATGTCGCTGACGGTCAGGACCGCGCTTTTGTCTAATGCCTCGATGATTTTGTTGAGACGGTTAGCCTCCGACGAACTTATAAACAGAATCTGGCAGTCACCCGACATTTGCGGACTGGAGATTCGCCGCGCAGTCACTCTTTGTTTTCCTATCGTTTCCCCTGCAAGCGTCGCATCCAGAGCTTGCCCAAATGGATCCTCGCCGAGGACGCAGATCGAAAAGGAGCTGCCCTGGGGGAGCACGCCTTTCGCGGGCCATTCGACGAATCGGCCAAAGTTGTATAGGTAGGCGGCCTCGACTTGGTACTCACTGGGCTTTTGTTGCCCGAGGGCGCTTGATCCGGCGAAGAGAAGGTACGCAAGAGCTGCAATTGTGCATTGCAGCCAGACGCCGCGATCACGCACCATCCTGCGGTACTCTTGGACGGCAGTAGCCTTATAACTCTCGTGCTTCATAGTGTTGCGTCGCTACCTCGCCCCATATTTCCCGCGCCCTAAGACCAGAGGATTACTGTGCGGCCAACGAAGCTCAGATCGGATGAGTTGCGAATTTCAGATTCGCTTTTTCTCATGCATTGGGAGCCGGAAGATCTCTCTGAGCGTCACCTTTCACCGAATCGCCAGACGAGCTTCGCATAAGCACTCCTCTTGACTTCAACCGGCCCGCCAGGATCGCCCCCAAACTGAGCGAAATGCGGTTGCAGCAAGTTTTGACCGCCGACCGACAACTCCAGTTCTGGGGTCATATGCCAGCCGAATCTCGTATCCATCGTTTGGTAGCCTCCGACTGTTTGGGCAGGCAAGGCGCTGACGTAACGATAGGTCTGGTCGAATTCCATTTTCTTGGGCAGATTCACAAAGGATCGAACCACCAACTGGTGTCGCGGGCTCGATCCCTCATATCCGGCAACGCTCGTCGGATCATTGCTGCTTTCTTTATTTTTCAACTCCATGTCCAAGTACGAATAAGAGGCTCTCAGCTCCCAGCCATTCACCGGCTTCCAATCGGGCGACACTTCGAAACCTTTTGTGTTGCCCTGGATTCCATTACTAGTAAGGAGGGGAATGACAGCATGCGCCGGTGCTGGCGATGTCTCTAGGAATGGAGCACCAACCTGAAAGCTGTAAAGATCGTCGTAGTTGTTGTAAAACAATGCAACATCCACGTAGCAGTGGGGCGTCACCAGCCTTCGATAGCCGGTTTCATAGGCGATCAATTCCTCGGATCGGAATTGGGGGTTGCCGTTGACTCGCAGGTATACGGGCAGGCCCGAACTTGTGCCCGCATAGTCTGTCAGTTCAACGTCTGTGTCGAGACGCGATGGAGTTCGAACCGCCCGGGTGACGGAGCCCCAAAAAGACTCCCGCGGGCTGCGGTTCCACAGGACACGCCCGCTCGGTTGCACCTCGAAACCGGTGTAATTGTTGTGTTCGAGTTTCGTGCCCACAGTTACAGAAAGCCGATGATCAAAGAATGCAATTTCATCTTGTACAAAACCGCTATAGATCAAGTCCGTCCGATGTTGTGGCAGGAAGTCGATCGAGGGAACGCGTTGTATGAGATTCGACGGACTGACCCGGGCCCCGAGTCCCCAGAGAAAGTTTTGCTGCCCTGGCAAGGTCAAATGGTCGAGGAAGTCAACGTCGAACGTGTCGCGAGTCTCTCCGAATTCGGGCTCAAAATGGTTGGTGCGGTCAAAGTACGCCTGAAGCTGGAAATCAGATCCCTGGTTCACAACCCGCTTCCATCTGCCAAGGAGATTCCCTCCCGTCAAGTCCGCCGTGCCGTAGGTGTTCACTTGGGTGGAAGGGGAGTACAGTGCATATGTGGTCGCCTCGCCAGCGCCCTCATCATAGATGTCACCCTGAAATGTGAGAGTATCGCGAGCGCCCTCATCCCAATCTGTCCGGAACCCTGCCTGGCCCATTCGCCATTCGTCGAAGCTAGTACCTGCCGGATGAAACCCGCCACCACGATCGAAGCCCATGCCGTAGACGCGGTAGTTGAAGCCTCGACCGTTCGCATCTCCGTAGCGAAAGCCGCTGGTGCCTTGATCAACATTGCCGCCGCCCAGCGACGCCAGCCCGCCGTGGGTATCTTTCGCGCTCTTGGTGATGATGTTGATAATCCCGTCGACGGCGTTCGCTCCCCATATCGTGCCGCCCGGCCCGCGGATCACCTCGATGCGTTCAATATCCTCAAGCGGAGTGGCCTGAGCTTGCCAATACACTCCGGCGAACAGCGGCGTGTAGACGCTCCGTCCGTCGATCAGGACCAGCAGTTTGCTGGCTAATACGGCTCCAAATCCGCGAATGCCTACCGACCAGTGATCGGAGTCGACTTGCGCCACCTCAACTCCAGGTGCCAACCGCAAGACTTCCGGAATACTGGTGGCGCCAGACCGGCGAATAGCGTCCTGGGTGATTACGAAGACCGCGGCAGGCGTTTTCCAAACCTCTTCCGGTTCCTTGGACGCAGTCGTCACTTCGACGTTGCCCAAGTCCGCCAGACTTAGTTGCTTGAGGGGCTCACCATTGGCTTGATCTTGCTGCGCAGCGGCGAAACTCGTATTGACCAGCCCCTCGAGCACGAGCAGGATAATGATCGCAGCGCGTGGCACCGTGGTCATGATGCGCAACAGACAGGCTTCGCCCGCCGCGACGGCAGGGTCCCCTTTGGCATCAGTGATTGGGCGTACCCGCATAGAAATGACTGGTATCATCTTTGAATCTCGGGCTTCTAGCGTTTCGCGCCTGCAACCGCGCCGCGCGATAAGAAATCAGCGGTGCCACTCCTGACAAACTGTTCGAAGAGGCCAAAAATGTCCGGGTCCCACCATCCCCTGGCTACTTCCGTCTTCATGGTTTGCAATGCGTCAGTGATGGAGAAGGCGGGTTTATACGGCCTCACCGTCGTAAGCGCGTCGTACACATCTACGATCTGCAAAACTCTGGCCGTAATCGGTATGTCATTTCCTGCCAGTCCATCCGGATACCCAGAGCCGTCAAGCTTTTCATGGTGGTGGCGAATGATCGGCAGTACAGACCGAAACGACTTCAATGGTGCACAGATACGCTCCCCGACCACAGGATGCTCCCGCATAAGTTTCCATTCGTCCGGGGAAAGACTGCTTGGCTTCAAAATGATCGCATCGGGTATCGCGATCTTTCCGATGTCGTGAACCACTCCGGCACGCCGCAGAGCGGTAACCTGGTCTTCCGAAAGTTTGAGATGTTCTCCTAGAGAAGCTGAATACTCCGCCAATCGCTCGCAATGACCGTGCGTGTACGGATCCTTCCCCTCAATGCTCCGGGCCAGGCTGAACAGAACTGACTCCGCCCGTTCAAGTTCGTCCGTACGGAGCTTGAGTTTGAGAAGGGAGCGCACGCGGGCAAGCAATTCGGTCCGGTCCACAGGACGGGTGAGGAAGTCATCAGCCCCGGCCTTGATACCTTCAATGCGATCATGCTTGTCAGAGAGCGCTGTAATCAGAATTACGGGTATTAAATAAGTTTCGGGATTGGCTTTAATTTTCTCGCAAGTCTGAAAGCCGTTGAGATGGGGCATCATCACGTCAAGGAGCACCAGGTCGATCGGAACGATAGACAACTGCTCCAACGCGGCTACGCCGTTTGGAACCGTCGCCACCTTGAATCCTTCCGCGGTGAGCAATTCCTCTAACAGCTCTCGGTTGGAGACTTGGTCGTCAGCGACTAAGATCGTGCCCGTGACAGGCTGCGGCGATTTACTAAACATGAAATACCTACTCAGTGCAACAGACGTTATTGGCAGCGTGGCACAGCAGATAAGTAACTACTAATTACGGAAGTCATTGTTTGAGATCTTGTTCGGATTTCGTAACAAGAGCGTGGATAGCAGCGTCAGCGAAAACAGTCCTCGAGAACAAGCAAGCCAGTGATTAGTGGGGTTCAGCCGGCCAAGCGATAGCAGAGCTTCGTTTCGCGTGATAACTTTCGCTTAGCACATCTTTAGGTACGAAAGCAAAAGCGAGGTCAAATAATGGACTCCTCCTCCCCCGAGGTGAAGATCCTGGTAGCGGATGATTCCCCGATATATCGCAAACTGGTCGAGCAATCACTCTCGCAGGAGAGCTACACCGTTCTGTTGGCGAAGAGCGGCCGGCAGGCCATGGATTTGTTTCTCGAACACCGGCCCGGACTCGTAATCACCGATTGGAGTATGCCCGACATCAGCGGCATTGAGCTGTGCCAGCGTATCCGTCGGGAACATAAAGAGTTCTACGCCTATGTCATCCTCCTTACCGGCAACACCGACAAAGAGGAAGTGATTGAAGGTCTCGCCGCCGGAGCCGATGACTACCTGACAAAGCCCTTCCATCCCGGAGAACTGCAGGCCCGCGTAAGAGTCGGCCGCCGCATCGTTCACCTTCACCGCGAAATCCAGGACAAGAATCGACAACTGGAAGAGATGGCCCTGACCGACTCGCTCACCGGCCTGCCCAATCGGCGAGCAATCGATTTCTGGGCAAGCCGCCAACTTAGCGCGGCGGTGCGTCACAATTTCCCAGTCTGGGTGGTCATGGCCGATCTGGATCACTTCAAGAGCATCAATGACACCCACGGGCATGACGCCGGAGACATCGTGCTCAAGGGCTTCGCCGAGATTCTCAAGTCCAACACTCGCAGGTCAGATATTTGTGGCCGGTTTGGGGGCGAAGAATTTCTTGTGGTCATTACGCACGCACAAAAGGAGAATGCCGCGATTGCGATTGAGCGTATCCGCAAGCAATTTGAAGCCAGGAAGTTTACTGTCGGGAACCGCAGTTTCGGCGCTACCGCCAGCTTCGGAATTGGCGGCATCCCCGCAACGGCGGTTCCCGACTTCAGCGACCTACTGACTCGCGCAGATGCAGCTCTGTACTCTGCGAAGCGTCACGGGCGTAACCGCATCGAATTCGAAGCAGAAAAGGCTTTGTCAACGACTGGCGAAGGATAGGAAAGGGAAGAGGCAGTCAGTCATCTGTCAAATATTGGCTGCACGGCAAATCCCACGATCATTCTCGATGTCTTCCGAGAGTTACGCTGCGGCACTGGAGAAAGTCGCAAGGTCGGACTTTGGTAACTTTCCGTCGACTATTGCTCATCTAGAATTAACTTATCCTCAGAATGTAAATCCTGCAAGACTAGGCGGCCATGGCTGTGAGTTCGCAATCTTCGTCCGAGTATCCTAAACCCCCGGCCCTCCGAATGCGCCAAGTTGAGGGTCGGGAGTGGTGGCTTTGGGGTTCTGCCGTAGCCGTCACTTTAGTCCTAACCTTCGGCATCCTTTCATTAACTGTTCCGGGTTTTCACTTACCTACCGACAGTGCTTATTCGCTGAATCTCAAAGAGTGGGTCCGTGGACTGGCCGCTCTCGTCCTGCTATTCGATATTTACACGGTCTATCAGCAGCGTGAGCTGCAGCGAACCCGCCGACAGTTGAGCGAGCGCGAACGCTTGTTTCAATTGATTACAGAAAACGCAGCCGATATGATTGCCGTGATCGACTGCAACGGACAGCGCCTCTATAACAGTCCCGCGTACCAGACAATTTTAGGATATGGCCCCGAAGAACTGGCAGCCACTTCTTCGATGGATCAGATTCATCCTGAGGATCGCGCGCGTGTGCTCGAGGCTGCCGAGAAAGCTCGCAGCACCGGCCGGGGTGAGCGGCTCGAATATCGCATCCGACACAAAGATGGTTCCTGGCGCTTTATCGAGTCGACCGCCAGTGCTATTCGCAGCCCGGAAGGCGAGACTGAAGGGCTGGTTATCGTGAACCGCGACATTACAGAGAGGAAGCGGGCCGAGGAAAAGTTGGAACACCTGTCCTTCCACGATGGCTTGACCAATCTCCCTAACCGCGCGCTTTTTCTCGACCGGTTGCAGCGCGCGATTACTCAGGCGCGGCGACATTCGGATTTCAGATTCGCCGTGCTATTCATTGACATTGACGAATTCAAAGTCTTCAACGATAGTCTCGGCCATATTGCGGGTGATGCATTGCTCATCCAGATCGCACAGCGTTTAACCGTCTGCCTTCGCGGTGCCGACACTGTGTCACGTCCCCGCCTGGGCGACACTGTTAGGCCCCTGCTGGGCGAGAGCACATTAGCCCGCCCCGGGGCCGACGAGTTTATCGTCCTCATCGAGGAGCTCCATGACCCCAGCGACACAATTCGCGTCGCGGAGCGCATTCAGCAGAAATTGGCCGTTCCTTTCGATTTGAATGGTCAAGAGATCGTGTTGACCGTAAGCATTGGAGTTGCTTTCAGCGGCAACGCCGGAGCGGAGGCACAGGACGTTCTGGGCGACGCCGAGATAGCTATGTATCGCGCCAAGAGTGCTGGCAAGGGCCGATGTGAAGTGTTCGACCATGCGATGCACGCTGGCGCCATTAAACGCCTGCAGCTAGAAACCGACCTACGCAAAGCTCTCGAGTTAAACCAGTTTCGCGTTTACTATCAGCCCATCGTATCCCTGCGTCGCGGCCAAATAGTGGGGTTCGAGGCGCTCAGTCGCTGGCAGCGTCCCGAAGGTCTGGTCATGCCGGGGGAATTCATTGCGGTTGCGGATGAGACCGGCATCATCTTGCCTATGAACCGTCAACTGCTTTACGACGCTTGCCGGCAACTCCGCACCTGGCAGGCACTTTTTCCTTCCGATCCGCCGCTCACGCTCAATGTAAACATCACCCCCAAACAGTTTGCGCAACCTGAGCTGGCCTCCCAGATTGGCAAGATTCTGCAGGAGACCGGACTGGATCCTCGTTGTGTCAACTTAGAAATCACGGAGACGATCGCCATGGCCGATGCCAAGAGGTCTGCCGTTGTGCTCTCCGAGTTAAAAGCACTAGGCGTTAATCTGGACATCGACGACTTCGGCACCGGTTACTCCTCCCTTAGCCGACTGCAGAGCTTCCCCGTGGACACGCTAAAGATTGACCGTGCCTTCATCTCGCGTATAGACACCGACCTCGCAACCCACGAAATCGTTCGCGTCATCGTGATGCTCGCCCACGGTCTTCACCTAAAGGTCGTCGCCGAAGGTGTCGAAACCCAAGCGCAGGTGGACCTGCTGAAGGATATTGGCTGCGAACTGGCACAGGGTTACTTTTACTCTAAGCCCGCCCCTGCCGACAATATCGAGCAGCTCTTGACTAACAATCGCGCCGCGTGCGCCTCAGCAAGGCGAGCGCAAACGGCCGGGGCGTGAAGGAATCTCGCAGTGTTCGAGGTCACTTTTCCATTGCCTTACGTTCATCCCTCGCAAACGACCCAGATTCTCCTTGCAAAAGTCTCACTTTATCAGTCCGGAGTGGCGACCCCATGAACGTCTTTTCATTCTCCCTCGCGAACGTCCGCAGAGGTTATTGCCCTTTCAATCTTGTTACGGAATCCGAACAGATCACTACGCGAGGGTTGAATCGGGAATATTGTGATTAGATGACTGCGCGCAGCTGATGTAACCAGGGATGCGCCGAGGATTCGTCCCAGAGCTGTCGGTTCGATTCCGTCTGGTGTTGGAGCCTTCCATGTCTAGAGTTGGCTTAAACGACTGCCCTTACTGTGGGAATCGTGCAGTGTGCCGTTCGCACCCATCGACATGGCTGGATCATCTGTGCAGGCTCTTGCTTCTACGACTCGTGAGATGTCACGGCTGCATGCGCCAACACTACCGTCCGATCTTCTGGCCGACACGTGAATTTCAAAACCCGTCAGCGAAAAAGCCCGTCCGTACCCGCGCCAGCGGCGACGATCGAGAGCGCTCGGCGTGAGTGCGGCAGGATACTGTTCGAGACGTTACCGGCCTACAGGTTAACCGGCGGCGTGAGAGCATTCGTATTCACTGCTGCCGGAAATAACATCTCCAATAGCGTTCGCGCTCCCTGGTGACCTACATACGCGTAACCCACAAGGAAAAGTGCAGCCTGCTCAGACCTTAGCGTTCTGAGGACAGGGGGAACATAACACTTGCGCTTATCAATTCCGGACGGCATCTTTCGGGAATGGACGTAAATATCCAGACCATCACTAGACTTAGACCCCATAACTTCCACTCCTTGGTCACTAGTTTCCCCCAAGGTCCGGCATTGTCTAGTTATTACTTGCAATCTTGTTACGAATTCCGAACATAACGAACCGGTCAAATTGCAACCAGACGTTGTCCGGATGAACGTTACATGGGCTTTCCACAAGGATGGAAGGGGCTAGTTCAGACCTGTTTGAGTCATGCTCACGGCACAATCTCCGGCCACCGTTCCGCCAGAGTACTTCGCGCACGTTTGGCCCGCGCCCCCACTCTCTGCACTAAAGAAATAAATATCGGTCGTTAACTTCGTTCCACTGGCCTGGTCACTTACATTGTCTACAATAATTCCGCTCGTTCCGCCGGGCTCTGCAGCGTGCGCTGAGGGCGCGGTTGCGGGTGTGCCAGATGGAAATCCACTCGTAATGTTGTAGGACAAGACGCAACCTGTGGTCTCGCCCGTGCCGCAGTTCTTGGTCACTCCAACAAAAAGTGAGTCCCGGCTGGTGCTTCGATTGAAGTTCTCCGTGATCGACGAGCAAGATCCAGCGAACAATTGGCTCGTGGTGAGAAACAATCCACTGCCCGCGATCGAGTTGGGATTCAAGGTTCCCGGACTCGGTGTGGAGGTAAACGGAAAGGCATAGAGCACCGGTGAATCTATGATCAGGGCGCTGCTGTCGCCGCATGCATACAATGCCGCCCCAGTCGCGCTCGCCCCAGAACTCACATAAACGTTGTTAAAGTCGCCCAAGTGGATAACGTTCGTGCTTCCACCGCCGATTCCTGCGACAACTTTATTGCTCAGACTTGTGGTTACCTGAACCACGGCTGCGCCGGTCACTCCCGATCCAGACGGAGCGGAGTTGGTAAATACAAACACTTTCTGCGTGCTGCTGTCGACAATGGGCGGCTCCGGAACATTGCCTGAACTGACCGAAACAGACCCTCCAACGCAAGGGGCTGGGGTCGCACCGCATACGCCGGTTGTGGCGATGTAATAGAGCTTGCCACTAGTATCGGCGGCAAAAACGCGTTTTGAGACCGAGTCATAGACTGGGGCCATGAGCGGAGCGCCGCCAACACTGATTGGCCAACCGCTTTTCACAGCAGGTGTACCACCATTGAACACGGGCGAGATGGCATAGACGTTACCTCCGTTGTCGGAGACATACGCGGTATCATGCTTATAGTCAACAAATGGCGAAGAGTTGGTGGATCTCGTCGAGCCCGAAAAATTTAAGCCGTACTCGCACGGTGGTGAGCTGATGCTGGCGCAATTGTTGAGAGTCGCGGTTATCGTCGGGAAGGTGGGAGTTGAAGCGGCTGCCTGCCACTTTAAGACATGAAAGATCGCTCCCGATCCCGCTGCCTCAATGAAAGCAACCTGGGTGCCATCGAGAGAAAGAACGGGCGACGTATTCAAACCACCCGGAGTAGACCCGGTCGACGCATAGTAAGCAAACAGCAGTTTGGGTCCTGTGCCGGCGCAGAAGGGTGCCCCCCCACCGCTATTTAAATAGAGGTTGGTGAAGGCCACAATATTAAAGTTGGTTGCGGGACCCGAAAGGCCCGAAGTGAACACGACGAAGTCACTGCTGCAACTCGGCGTCGGGTTCGTCGCGTTGAATGAATATTTTGCTGGATATACCACACCATTGAATGAGGAGAATCCTGTGTTCATTGCCTCATTCCAGTCGCGTTCGATTCGTTCGCGTCTTCTAGGAACCCATTGTTTATCGGTGACAGGGAGTTCGCCGCGGCGCAGCTGTTGAAGCCAGAATCTTGGCTCCCGCTGAACCTCGGAATGGGTCTCCTCATCAGAGGGAACTGCCGAGAAGATGAGGTGGCGGTGAGTCCAGTCGCTAGGGACTCCCACCTCGCTCACCGTCCGAAAGGCATCGGTTGGCGACTGCGTATCCTGGCCGAAGGCAGGGTTCGCGATCCCGGTCAGAGCAAGAACGGTCACCAACCAACTCACTCTTATGCTCATCGTTAAACTTTCGTCCGGTTAAGCTGCTCAATATCAAAAAAGCGCGAGTTAAACATTGTAATGTGCCCGACTCGCCTGCTACCCGCGCGTATGATCGATCTAAGAGACTTTACGGTTTAGATGACAGTTAGCTTCCGAATTGTTGACTTTGCCACACGACAGCGCCGAAGTGACGAACACCTGTTCGAAGCGGAAAGATGGTTTTTCATAAGGTTTTTTACGGTTCGGTTGATTCGAGTTCAATCCTGAATCTTTGGTGCGGTTCCATTCTTCCGACATTCCTGGTCTACCTCTATTCCAAGTCGATTTACTTTTTAGGGAACATGGCAAGCAGACTCGGTGCTGTCGACGAACCATTGGGAGAGAGTCTGCGCGTCATTGCAAACCGGATTGGGTAGCGCTGACAGCGCAATTCCCAGTGTGATTGCTTCCGAGGTAATCCACACAACTTTGACCGCCCAGGAGTATGGAGTAAATGTTTGTCGTTAATTTCGTGCTGCTTGCGTCGGTCACGTTGTCGATGATGATTCCGGCCATGCCACCGACCCCGGCGAGTTCGTCCAGATCCGTGCTTGGAAACGCACTGGTGATGTTGAATGACATCACGCAGCCACTGGTTCCCGGCCCGGTACCCAGACAATTGCCCTTTATACCTGTAAAGAGCAAATCGGTGCCGCCACTGTCAGACCGATTAAAAACTTCAGTCATTGCGCCGGTGCAGGGATCATTTTTGTTACCGTTGAGAAGAAGCAACGGACTACCCGTGACCCGGACACTGTTCATCACCCCGGACGCGTTAAATCCAAATGCATAAAGCTCTGCGGCCCCAGCGGCGCTTTGGCCACAAACGTAAAAGTCACCGGTAGCCACGCTGGTGAAATAGTTATTGTTGGGCGTTCCGGGACGGACGACATTGAGTGTGCCGGCGCCGGTTGTGTCTTTAACCACGGACGCCGCGGTGAGAGCAGTGTCGGTCTGCACGACATAAGAACCCGTTGTCCCGCCGGTTTGTGTCCCGAAGACCCAGACTCGTCCAGTACTCCCATCGACTAATGAGCCCTCCTGAATCACGCCTCCGCCAGTGAAAGCGAAAGTATTCGACCCGACGCATGGCGCGATTCCACTCAAGCAAGACCCCGTTGTGGAGGCTGCTGTCTTAACGAAAAACTCGGTACCCGTGGAGGACGAGACGAAGACGTTCTTGGAACGGTGATCATAGACGGGCGGCGTCAGAATGACGGAGGCCCCGACGTTCACTGGCCAGCCGCTTAGAACCGCCGGAGGATTGGAGGAGGTAGCTGTGAAGACAGGTGCAATCGCATAAACGTTTCCGCCATCATCAGAGACGTAGGCCGTGTCGGTCGCATAGTCGATGAACGGAGACGACAAAGTAGCTGGTTCACGCGAGGCGGAGGGCGTGTACTGAAGGTTATACTCGCAAGGCGCCACCGCCAGGTTGGTGGTGCAGTTCGTAAGGGCGGTACCGTTAAATGCCGCGGGAAATTTAGTATCCACCGTCTGGATGTTTCCGCTTTTCCATTTCAATACGTGGAAAACCGCCCCGCCGTTAGCGGAGGGGGCATTTTCGACGAACGCGATGAGTGCACCGTTTAACGAAAGGGCTGGGGAGCCGTTCAGTATGCCCCCAGCCGATGACGCGTTGTAGTCGAACATCGCAGTGGGAGCCGTCCCGGGGCAGAAGGTGGACCCTCCCGCAGCGTCGACGTAAAGATTGTTGAACGCAATAATGTTGAAGTTCCCTGGGAAAGAAGAGCCTCCCGTCGGCAACGTGTAGACGACATAGTCGGTGCTGCAATTTGGAGCTGGGTTACTCGCTAAGAAAGAAAACTTGGCTGGATATGTCGGACTGGAGAATGTGTAGACCGTGCCGCCAGTCTGGAAAGTCTGGGTCCAGTCGCGTCTAAGCCGCTGCCGCTTTCGCTCGCCGATTGCCCTCTCGTCTTTCCCCCATCGCCAGTTGCCGTCCCATTGCTCCCCCTCCGATTTTCGTTGCTCCTGCAGCACAGCCTGCGCAGCGGTGATCGCGGCGCCATCCAAAGCTTCAGCGGAACCGGGATCTTGCGAACCGGGCCGTTGTAACTGCTGGAGCCAATATCTAGGGTCACGTCGAAGGTCGTCTACGTTTGTCCCAGCGGTCGAGGTAGCCGAGAAAAAGACATGGCGATGGGTCCAATCGGAAGGGACTCCTCCTTGGCTTACCACTCGAAATGCCTCGACCGACGACATCCCTTGCTGGCACCACGAAGATGGCATCCCGGAAGCTAGGCTGCTAACCGCGGCTAGAAAAGTGATCAGTCCCCTCATCCCTTTCCCACCGGACTGAATGTGATTCCGCTCACTCGATCAATCATTCTGCCGAGCACCTCCGACATCGCAGTCGTCCTCCCGGAGAGCACAGCTCCGTCTCGGCAGTAGTGACGAACGACGACAACCTCAGTCATCTCTTCAAAGAAGAAAAGCGTTGACCAAGGGCCTACCGGGAACGAGGCGAGTCTAAAGGCGCAATTGCAAATAGCCACAACCCAAGTGGTTCTGTTACGAAAGCCGAATATCTGCGAATCGATGCGTAGTTGTGCGCACTTGCTCTGGAATGGTCTTGGAACCGCATTAAACAAACGAAAAAGACACGTCAGGTAAGGCATATGCCGGTCGCGTGGATCAGGAAAACACCCTGTCAACGTAGCGGGTTTCTCTGGCTCGAATTGTATGAATTTACCGTGAAGTCATAGGCGGAAACCACGCATTCTGGTGATGCCTACGAGCGAAGAACCTCACGGTGTAATCGAATCATTGCATTCTCAACCCAATTGCTCGTCGTCGATCTGTTCGCGATTCGTAACAAGGTTTGAGTCAGCTCGGTTCATTCGGGGCTCGATACGAAAATTCGACCCGCCAAGACTTCTCTGATAGCTACCGGCAGGTCTGAACCGATAAGCATTCTTGTGACAAACCCGGAACCGCCGGCTTTTAACGCGGCAATCATGAACTCCATGTCGGTCGTCATGAATTCGATGTCTCCGCTCAAAAAAACAATTGCTGACGAGCGGTCCGGGCGCCGAAGGTGTTTCGCTACTTCGAGGCCATTGAGCCCGGGCATCGAAATGTCCCGCACGACCACATCCGGAGTCAGAGCCTCAAAAGCGGCGATCGCGGATTCGCCGTCAGGGGCAGTACCGATGATTTCGTGGTTTGGCCTTAAGACTTCACCGCAAAGCGCAAGAATTCCAGGCGTACCATCCATGAGCAGAACACGCGGGAGTTTCAAGAATGCGCCTCATCTGGCGAGATTGCTCGCTGCGAGACAGTGCAGCGAGGACGCTTCGCTCGTCATACCTGGCATCCGTCAAAATCACTGCACGGTCAGTGTGAGCTTCGAAACATTCTGTACTGTCCCAGAAGTGGCGACGACACTCAGGCTATAAGTGCCAGGCGGAGTTGTGTTAGAGGTCGCCTGATTTCCCGCGCCACTCCCGCCGCAGCCGGCTAGTCACAGAAGCACGATCATTGCAGTTAATGCCGCACAGGACCGGAATTTTCGGCGGTTACGGGCGCTGCCCAATACGAGCACGCCGAAGACCCCCGATTGTGCAGAAATCCAAAAAGCTAAGAACCTTCCACCCGTCGCCGAACCTCCGAGTGCCTGAGCGGCCGGACCTGAGGTTGTTATCGCAACCGAAATGGTTGCGGAATTACTACCGGGGGCAATCGAGCTTGGGCTGACGGCGCACGTCGCGAATACCGGGGTGCCCTGGCATGCAAATGTCACGGTGTGAAAGAACGTTCCTCCGGTTGGGCTGACGCTCAGTTTGTAGGTAGCTGCCCCGCCGGCGGTTACCACCGCCGAGTTGTTGACAACAGCGATTGTGAAATCTGGTCCCGAACCGGTACCCGTGCCGGCCAGCGTAACTGAATGCGGGCTGCCTTGTGCATTGTCAGTTAGGGTGAGAGCTTCCGCTAGATCTCCCGATACCGTGGGAGCAAAGGTAACGGTAAAGGTGCAGAACGAAGCTGCAGCCACAGTGGTGCCGCAATCGTCAGTTTCAGCGAAATCCGCGCCGATGATGTCGCTGAGGGTGAGCGCCGCCGAGCCCATATTGCGCAGAAGAGTGGTTTGCTGCGCGCTCATGCTACCGATGTTCTCCGAACCGAATTGTAGAGAATACGGCACCATCGCGACTGCAGGTGCACTCGTGGTGGGATCGATTTTCGAGATGAACGCGTCCGTCTGTCCGCCCCATGTCGTCTGGTAAGCGCCCGGGGTCACCGGGAAGTCGAAAGACTGAGTCTCGCCATTCACATACACTGCCCCGGCGCTGTCGAGGGCGAGGCTGGAAGCGGCTTCCCAAGCTTGTCCGCCGAGGAAAGTCGCCATCAACACGGTACTTGCGCTGGGGTCGATTTCGGCTACGACGATATCGCTGCCCCCGCCAGCGTATAGCTCAATTGGATTCGCCAAGTCGAACTGAACGTCGCTGCCCACGATGAAAGCGTCTCCGTTGGCATCGACCTGGATGGCTTGTCCAGTCATGTTGTTGGATGTGCCGAGGTATGTGGAATAGATCAAACTTGCACCCGTAGGGTCAAGCTTCGCGATGATGGCACCGTTGCATGCAGACACCGAGGGATCGCAGATGCTTGTCGTAACGATCGGAAAGTTGTCGCCCTCGGGGTCCCATCCGGTGACATACGCCGAACCAACTGCATCCACGGCAATTCCATCCAGCATGCTGGAGTTCTGTCCTCCCAGATAGGTGGAATAGGCAAGAGTGCCGGAAGCGGTGAACTTTGAGACGAATCCGACGTCACTGTAAAGGCCGGGATAGGTAGTCATGAGAGCCCCGGAGGTGACCGGGAAGTCAGTCGTGATCGTATACCCGGTGACGTAGGCATTTCCCACGGTGTCCGTCGCCAGAGCCAGGATTTCGGAATCAGGAAAACAAGATGGGAAGCAAGTAATCCCGGTCTCGAGGGTGCTGCCGGCCAGATACGTGGAGTACACCAGAGAAGCGCCGTCGGCAGCGAACTTGGTGAGAAAACCGTACTCTCCCCAATCGCCAAACTGGTCCGTCGCCACCGCGGACTGGTAGGCATCGGCGGTGGGGAAGTCTGTCGCCATGGTCACTCCGGCGACGACTGCTTCTCCGGCGGGATCGACCGAGACCGAAGCTCCATACTGCGAAGTCGACCCACCCAAATAGTTCAACGCCGATCCGCCTAGA